>ERZ1643251.1458-NODE-1458-length-26760-cov-7.255945_pt1 | contig 26760 bp, 23 predicted proteins | sample MGYA00579261_ERZ1643251 | MGnify/ENA primary metagenome ERZ1643251 (study PRJEB29033, sample SAMEA4952267) | chicken gut metagenome | biome: Broiler Chicken; feature: Gastrointestinal Tract; material: Caecum | place: Ireland | collected 2018 | study: Broiler... | reverse complement strand
ACCAAGGGCATGTATTACCAGAAGGTGGTTATCTCCATTTACAGGTTCCACGGTAGTTTTTACACAGTAATCTTTCTCATAATAATTTCCGCTGTAGGCGAAAGCCTCTCCACAGCGCATCAGAGATAGTTTGCCGTCTTCTACCTCCCAGGCACCGTGATTCATTGAAAATGGCGTAACAGCGCCAAATTCTTTTCTCTGTTTTTTCATAGATATAGAATATCTGCTATTTCCCCGCACATAAAATTCATCCAGATAAATTGCCCCTAGTGTTTTCGCTTTTGACGGAGAATAGCCCTCTATAACAATTCCCACTTCGTCGATCAAGTCTCCTTCTGTATCTGGAATTGTGAAACTTACTTCTGTCCATTCTCCCTGCTTTAGCTGCACGTAGCCCTGAAGATGCTCCTTTTTATCTCCCGCTGTTCTGATATAAGGCGCTACTCCCAGACGTTCCCATCCATTCCATTGATCCAGATATAGCTGCATGCTTACACGCTGTCCGGAATATACCGTAGGAGAAAAAACTGGGCTGTATCTCTCATCTGAAAATTCATCTCTCCTGTAAAATGGTTTATAATACAATTTGCATTGGTCTCCTCTCACCATACGGTCCACCAAAATTTTCAGAGAGCCCTTTCCTTTATATGCCTGTTCTTCTGAGTGTTCCGCCCTACAGAAAAATGAATTGGAAAGTCGCATATTATGTGTAGACCCTGGAAGCTCAAAATCAAAATGGATTTCTCCGTCACAAATACTCTCTTTCACAATTTCCGGCGCTTTTTCTTTTGCTAGCTTATAGCCCAGGGCAACTACTTCCTTTGCATAACTCGGAATGTCCAGGATATTCAAATACCCAGAAATACCTGACAGGACAATGCCATCATTTATAGGTTTACGGTAATACTCTGGTATATTGTCAATTCCGCACATAACGCCCAAAACAGTTCCTACATTTCCCGCATTACAGTCTGTGTCCCATCCGCACATAGTTGCGATTTCTACAGTCCTTGCAAAATTTCCTTTACCATAAAACATGGCTAATGCACACACACCTGCATTAGGAATAATATGGCAGGTTCCTTTATACTTATCATATCCCCAATTTTCCACCAGAAAATCATGGCATAACCGGAAGTCATCCGGATGGCTATGATAGAAGTCCCTAACTTCCCGTACAACTGCCCCATAAGTACTGTTCTCTGGTATATAATGTAATCCTGTCTCAATAATATGCTCTATATTCTCAGATACAAATGCCTCTGCAATGCAGGCGCATAAAAAACGTGCTCCATAGATGCCTTCGCCGTCATGGGATACACTGGCAGCAATCCCCCCATATTTTGCAGCCATTTCCGGATTGCCAGGCCAGCAAAGTCCCCACGTGTCTATAAAAATCTGTCCTCCGATCTGTTCCGCCAAAATTTTTCCATTCTGCCTGATAGAACCTGACTGTGGGGCTGGAATACCATTTTTCAGATTCAGATATGCCGTATGTTCTGTGCTTACCCCATATCCTCCCCACCAAAACATTCCTACACCTTCCCTAGCATAATTCAGCCAGGCGTTTGCCACATCTTGCGGAGTCAATTCTCTGTCACTTGCATCATCTCTTAGAGCTCTCAAAAAATACACGGGACCGTTGACATCATCATCGGCGGCAAAATTCTTATACTCTTTCACATAATCTGTAATATCTCCATAAGTATCCCTGATTCTTTCATAAGTCCAAATGGTGGGTTCTACAGGAGCCCCCAGCCTGATTCCAATATTCATTCCTAAAAATCCGGAATATACTCTTTCTAGATAATCTTTCTGCATTACAATACCTCATACTTTCCTTAAACTATATTATAAATGGGAGATAATGTTCTTTTTCATTATCCCCCATATTTTCGTACCTTCAATAAGCTAAAGTTTTCTGTAAAGTCTAAACAATCAGCTGTGCAAGTCTTTTCCCGTACTCAAACAAATCGATGCCTTTTGTGAATTTCAGACAGGTTCCTGACGGATATCTGGTCTTCTCAAGCCAATGTGCCGGTATGTCCTTTTTGCCGTATCTGGCCCCCAGCACGGCTCCTGCTACAGCGCCAATGGTATCTGCATCTCTGCCAAAATTAGCAGCTAGAAGCAGTCCGGACCTGAAAGAGGAATTCTGAAGTTTCAAGCATCCGAACACCTCTGGAAGCGCCTCGGCCACTGTAGAACGATGAGTAGAAAAAAGTTCGTTGTGAAGGGGCATCCAGGCATCCTCAATTTTTTCCTGAGCATCTGCAACAATTTTGTCTGCCCGGAGAAGCGCTTCTCGAAACCAGGAATCTTCAGGCGCTGTCTTTAAAACCTGTTCCCATATTTCTTCCATAGATGCATCCACCATTGCCAAAGATACTGCCGCAGCTACTGCCTGAGCTCCCCAGATTCCATCTTCATAATGACTTATTTCGGCATCTGTCTTTGCCAGATAGCACGCCTTCTCTGGATCGCCAGCACAGTAAATACCAATAGGACCGCTTCTCATAGCTGCACCATCGCTTTGATGATATGGATTAAATTTTCCAGACTGCGGCGGGCGAACACCTCTTCTTAAATTATTGCAAGCCTCAACTTCACTGACTCCTCCTCTTTTTAGCTCGTCTTCTGTAGCAACATGTTTCAGCCACATCTCTACGACATCCTGAGATGTAAAGTCTCCTCCCTTTGACAGTATCGTCTCTACCACCAGTAGTGCAAACTCAGTATCATCTGTACTCCAGGAAGCCCCCTTGTTAAAATCTGTAGTGAATCCATAATCTCTCTGGTTTTCCGGCATTCTGGCTGCGTCTCCCAAAGAGTCTCCGATTGCAAGCCCACATAAGGCTCCAACTGCTTTATCCGTCAACAAATCTCTGTCGTTCAATAACTGCTGCCTTGTAATCATAAATATCTCCTTATTCTAATACTGTATTAGCGTATTCTGTTACAGCTGCTCCACCGGCATCGCTCCACCCCTGCACAAAAGTATCCCAATCCGCTTCTGTCTTATTTCCTAAAATAAAATCAGCAATAAATTCTGAGGCTTTTGTCTCTGCTGCATCCCAGCTGACAATCAAATCATCCGGGATTACAAAAGCATTATCCATTGTTGAATATGTGTCTGTCATTTCAGCTGAAGAAAGAGCTGCATCTGACCAGTAAGGGGTCTCCGGATTCATCTTATCTAGATCAAAGTTCTGGAATGTTTCAAAGAAGTTCGCATACCAGTTATCATGATCAGGAAGTAAAGTATACATTCCATCTTCTACTTTGTAATCTGTTCCCTCTGTTCCCAGCAGATCCAGGATACGTCCCTGTTCAGAAACAGCAAAGTCAAGAACCTCAAAAGCCAGATCCTTATGTTCGGAAACTGCGCTGATAGCGAATCCCCTGGATTCTTTACTTACATCCAGTGGAAGATATCCCTGGGCTACCCCTTTCGCAGGTGGAAGAACAGTAAGAGCCGCTTCTTCTCCATTTGCAGCTACCTGGTTGCTATTGTAAAGATTGATTACCGCTCCCTGGTTTCCACTGATGATGGCTGTTTTATTACTATAAAAATCATTTTCTTTTACTTCCCAGTTAGCACTGAGATAATCTTTATCAATGATTCCCTTCTGATACAATTCTGCATAATATTTTAACTCTTCCAGAGATTGGTCACTGACTCTGCTGTATACATATTCTCCGGAATCATCTTTCAGCCAAGTATTGGTTAACCCAAATGCCTGATCAAACATAGCATTAATTCCATTTAAGCTGCCGTCTAGTCCCCATACAGCTTCATGATCCGCCATTAACTCTTCAAAAAGTTTTGTATAATTTTCAATGGTAGGATCGTTCAAAACCGTTTGTGCAGAGGCACAGCTGTTTAGTACGTCTGTACGGATTACCGGAACTGGAGTAAGTGCCGGTGTCACGAATAAAAGATACGGATAATTCTTTAATCTTTCCTGCTGGAAATCTTCTAAGGCGTCTTTTACATATTTTGAGTTTTCAATATAAGGTGTTAAGTCTTCCAAAACTCCCTGTGCAGCAAATACCTGATCGCCTCCCTGGAAATAGATAATATCCGGAATGTCACCACTGTTCAGCATAAGCGCTAAGTTGTCAGAATACGTTCCACTCTGCATCTCCACTACTTCCAGCTCTACAGGAATCCCCGCCTCCTGCAATGCTTTATTGTAATTGTCAAACCATGTTTTCTGTCTCTCATCCTCCATGGAAATTCCTTTCAGCGCAATTCTGAGCGTTGTTACCTCTTCTGTACCGCTATTCTCCGAACCTGTAGCTCCGCTTTCCTCCTGGCCGCTTCCGCCGCACCCTGTCACTGTTCCTGCAGCCAGAGCTAAAGATAGCCCTATTGCCAACCACTTCTTCTTCATTCGCATTTCCTCCTATAAACTTTTAATATATATATCATTTCCGGTTCCAATTTCCCGGAAACAATTTCATCATTCAAGCTAAGCTCAGCCTTTCCCTCATGCCACAATTCTTTCAAGACGATAGTTTCATTCTTATCCTGTTTTTCATTCAGATAAAACAACTGGCCGGAAACCACCTTTTCTGAAGCATTATAAATAGAATAGATTTCTTCTGTTCCATCATCTTTAAAAAACACATTCACAAAAATTTCTTCCTGTAAAACGGGATATAGGGGCATACAATCTTTTCCAAAATAAGTCTCGTAATTTTCCAGAAGCAACTGTTTCCATTTTTTTAGATCAGCTTTCTGTCTACTGCTAAATGGAAGCCATGCCCCAAATACATCTTGCCAGACAGCAAATCCTGTTCCGTTAAAAATCGCTCTTTTAATCAGGAGATCCTTTTTTTCTCCCACACGCCATCGCGAAGTAATTGGAGCTGCATGTTCTGGAAATAGGTATCGAAATATATGCCCTTCTGGCATCCTGAATCTCTGGTTCCATGAACCGGTTATTTTTTCTACAGTTTCCTTTACTTTAGGAGTCACTTCCAAACAGCAGATCACTCCTGGCCGGATACTCTCGATTCTTTCCTGACATCCCGGAGGCACGCTGTCCATGGTATCAAACCATATTCCGTCAATTTCTGTTTTTTCCACTAACTCTCCAATTTTCTCCAGTGTATCTTCCAGAGCTTCTTTCTCTCCTTTGTCCCAAGGATTATAAGGAAGCATTACCCGCACTCCTCGCTTATGAGCTTGCCTGCATATTTCATTGATTCCTTCCATGCCTCCGGGAATATCTTTACAGAAATCCCATTGTTTTCTGGAATCCACCCCTAATCTAGGATATACAAACCAAAGAACCAGAATATCATATCCTCCAAAGGCCTGCCCTTCATCTAAAAGCCTATCTACTTCAAATTGCTGGGTTTCATAGTTAAATATCTCTCTTGAGTATACAAATGTGAGATGATGGAATAATGATTTTCTGTACCATTTCAAATCTTCCTTATCATAAACAGATAAATCCATCCGTTCTCGAACATTCTTCTTAAATCTGAAAAAGGCTTCTTTATATCCTTTAGTCAGTGCTGAAAAATCCAGCTGTAGTACATCTGCCAGTTCTTGATTTTGAAGTCTCAGCAGCAATTCATGATTCAAAAATTCTCCTGTCTCAGTCATCTGCAGAAGCTGGCGATTTCGGTTCTGGTTCCAAGTACCGGTAAATTCCGGATAGTCCGGCAGCTCCATCATGATCCCATTTCCTTCTTTTTCTATATGGCATATTGGGAGATGAAATTCTTCATGTATTTCAAGAGCCGGCGTTCCATCTGGCTTAGGTCTGGGGTTTGCAGAAAGGCTCCATTTTCCTGTCTCTATAAAGTGTTTAAACAAAGGGACATGAATATATACTTCTTGAGGAACTTCCTCCCATACAGCTCCTGCTTGGAGAAGAAAAAGCAATTTTTCTTCTTTTTTCATTACACTCAGTCTGATTCTTAAATTCCATTCTCTGGACCGAAGTTCAAAAATCAAACACTGGTCTTTGAAATCTGAGATCAACTCACTTTTCTCAATTGAAAGTTCATTAGATGGATAGCTTCGCCCTTTAATCTTCAGGATAAATGGGGGACATTCTTCTTTCAGCCACTCTTTTTCTCCTGTTTTGTGATAAATACTGCGACATACTAATCCTCTATCTGTTGTGAATGTAAATCTAAGCTGGCTATTTTCTATTGAAAACAGACTCATCCCTTCACCTCCCTTACACAGCGGAAAGTAATCGTTCCACATCTATTCATGCCCTCATTCAAAAGCTGAAATTTCAAGTGCCAGTTATTAGGCTTTGCGCCGCCTTCCGCGTGCCAGAAATGAGGTGCTTTGTAACTGGCTCCGCCCCTCAAAAATGTATATTCATGCATACCATCATCAAATATCTCCTGGGTCCATTCATGAGCATTTCCACACATATCCCATACTCCAAAAGGGGACTGCCCTTTCGGATTAGCTGTTACCTCTGTCAGAATCTCTTTCCCGCTATCATTACATCTTTCTCTTTGAAACTGATTTCCCCAAGGATATAAAAGCTTTTCTTTTCCCGACGCTACATACTGCCATTCATGATCATACATCAGTCTACAGCCATACCATTGGGCAAAAGCTTCTGCATCCTTATGGCTTACCCAGATAACCGGTTTATTTCTATCTTCTTCCTTATATCTCCCCGCTTCCCAATGCCTCAGAAAATTTTCCCTATTCCTGGGCTCATATCCTGATTCTTTTAAAAATCTATAAAATCTGTCATTTGTTACCGGATATTTATCCACCAGTAAAGAAGGTACCTTTACCATCCTCGGTCCATGGTCATACTCACAGTCACCTTCCATAATCCGGTGTTCCACTCTGTAAATGTAAGAATCCCCTTGTATAAACACCTTCTCGTCAAAATCTGTCATTCCTTCACTCCTCCCGACATAACTCCTCCAGTGTAATATTTTAAGATCAAAGGATATAAAGCCAATATAGGAACCATAACAATAACAATAGTCGCTGCCTTCAGTGCTCCCACATTCAAGGATGTAAGATCAACATTTGCATAAGAAGCTATAGTAGTTGAATCTCCGTTTACTACAAATTGTTTTAGAAATACCTGGAGCACCGTTGTTTCTCTTGTCTGAAGGAAAACACTGCTTTTAAAGTATTCATTCCACCGCATTACAGCATAAAACATTCCCACCGTCATAAGGACAATCTTATTAAGAGGAAGAAATATCTTAAAAAATATTGTTACTTCTCCCGCTCCGTCTATTTTTGCCGCCTCGATCAATGCCAACGGAGTTTCTTCAAAAAAGCGCATCATCAAAATCAAATAATAGACATTTACCGTATTATAAATGACCATTACCCATATATTATTCAAAAGATGTAAGTCTCTGACTACAAAATACTCCTGAATAATACAAGGTTCAAAAATCATCATAATGACAAAAAATACCATTAGTACCTTTTTAAACGGCAGATTTGGTCTCGTCAATGCATATGCGGCGCTTCCCGTAACAATAAGACTTAAAAACGTTCCCGCAACCGTAATAAGCACACTGTTTATAAATGAACGGATGACCAGCGAATTAGAAAAAATCAGCTCATAATTTATTAAGTCAAAGCCACTAGGCCAAAACTGCCATCCTTTCATATAAGGAACCAGTTGAGGATCTGAAACAGATTTAGCCAATATGTTCAAAATAGGCACTAATATGATCAAGGACACCACCGTTAAGCACAGACGAATCAATATCTGCCCAATTTTTATTTTCTTTACCACAATCAAAACCTCCTCTTTACCATGCTCCAGATCCTGTCAGTTTCTTAGAAATGAAATTAGTCAGCAGTATTAATATAGTTCCAATAACTCCTTTAAATAAGCTGGCCGCTGTAGCAAAGGAATATTGGGTATTTACCAAACCTATCCTATAGACATAAGTATCAATAATGTCAATTCGACTTAAAACAGCATCGTTTGAGAAGTTCAGTATCTGATCCAGACCTGCACTCATAATAAAACCTACATTTAGGATCAAAACAGTAACCATAGGGATTGCTAATGCCGGCAGAATAATATGCTTTACTATTTTCCATCTTCCGGCTCCATCTATAGCTGCTGCATCATATAATTCTTTACTGATTCCTAATATAGCAGATAAATAAATAATAGAATCCCAGCCTACACTTCTCCACATTTCTGATCCTGTCAGGATTGGAATAATGGCATTTTTATCTACCATAAGGTTTTTATATTCAATTCCCAGCATTTCCATAAGGCTGGATACCATTCCTCCTTGGGAAAAAGCGTCAATCCATATACCTGCTATGATTACCCATGATAAAAAATGAGGCATATAAGAAACTACCTGTACAAATTTTCCGAACTTTGTTCTTCCCACTTCATTTAAAAGAAGGGCAAAGATAACAGGAAACGGAAAAATGAAAAAAATCTTAATACAGCTAATCAACAGCGTATTTTTTAAAATATTTAAAAATGCCGGAGTTTCAAAAAGCATCTTGAAGTATTTCAGCCCTACAAAGGTATTTTCCCCGACAATTTTATAGTCATAAAAAGCCAGTCTCATACCAATAATCGCTGTTACTCTAAAAACAATAAAGTAAATCAGTGCCGGCATCAGCATCAGGTATATCCACTTATATTTTTTAACTCTCTGCCAAGTAGATACCTGGCTTGTTCCATTCTTTTGCAACTTTTTAAACACGCTTCTCTTCTCCTATAACTCTATTCTCATCTCTGCCAGGGGCGCATGCTGCTGTGCTCCATAAACATCTCGTTCACCACAAGTTCCAGAAGATATTTTCCTATCGTATGTAATCTTAAATCCTAAAGCAGTATCAAAAAAAACAATTTCCTGAATCCTTGATTCCTCCATCTTATACAAAGCAGCGATAGATTCTTTTGTAATTATTTTCTGATCCCGGATTTTCTCATAAATTGATTTATTATCAAACAGAACATCCAACGTGATCTGAAAAGGACCACTGTTTTTAGAACGTATAACCGCTGCTAGATCATATAATTTATAAACTGCCATTTTTCTCTTCCTCCTGCTCTGTTTCTTTCCAGTTTATATGCTCTATTGGAAACAAACGACTCCTTTCTTCTGGTGTGATTTCCATTAAATGATAGACTGAAAATTCAAAAACAGGCCCAAAAGGAATATCGCTGGGTGCGAAAGGAAAGGCTAAATTTCCCGCTGTAGATTTTCTTCCCTGATATCCATAATGTAAAAAGGTTGAACGAAGGGTACTGCATATAGTATTCGCCAATTCCTGAGTATCTCCTATTACTTCAAACAGAACACCTATCTCATGTCCTTTTTCCTGGAGAAAAGGTTCTGACTCGCCCATCACTGCATTAATTCCATAATTATAAAAGTTTATTTTATATCTACTGTTTTCCACATCTCCATAGTATTCTCTAGTCTGCCTCTCAACCTCTCCTTCAATTTCTTCCAATTTGGAAATCATAAGAGGATCCCTGATTCCAGCTATCACAAAGGTCCTGTATGCTACTTGCATAGCTCCTTCAAGTTTAACCTGATAGTATTCCGCCTGCTCCAACTTGCTGCCCTTTACCAGCACACTGTCCTCCTCATATTGCTCGAAAATGCAGTCTTTAAGATTCATGACTACTCCAGGTCCGTGGAGAAGATAGGGATGCTCCTTCTCATAAAAAGTATGGGCCGCCACAGACAACGTCGTGCATTTTCTTTCCTTTGACAACGGTTTTATTATAAAGCCGTCCCTTTTAATGATTCCCAGCATACAGTCCTTTGTAGTTCCAGGTACTGCACATAACGCTGCACATTCCAAAATTTTTCCTGCGTGATATCCATATTGGAGAGGGAATCCATAAAATTCTGCAACTGCTGCAAAAGGACTGGGATCATAGGCTCTTCCACAAACGATAAGCTGCGCGCCCTCCTTCAGTGCTTGTACAATAGGCTCATGTCCCATCTGTGCTACAATTCCGCTGGTTTTCTCTAATCTTTCTTCCGTAAGCTCTTTTACCAGATTGCCCAGCCTCTCCATTTTTTGTTCCTTCATTTTTTTTCTGACAAAATCTTTAGGAATATCTGCCCATATCACTGCGGTCTTTAAATCTTGTAAATGATGTTCCGTAATAATTTCCTTTATAATCTCCAGAGTATTTTCTACATGTACTCTTCCCCCAGCACCTCCAGCTGAACCGATTACAGCAGGTATCTGCGCCTTTGCTGCCGCTGTGATAATCAACTCTAAGTCTCTCTTCGCTGCTTCCTTACTAACTATTGCAACTCCTTTTCCTAATTTGTGAGGACCTGCATCAGTACTTCCCGCATCTACCACAATAGCGTCAGGTTTCTCGGAAATTCCATTCATAAACGATTTTTTCGGGAATCCATACCCCAGAATCCCACACGGTGACAATATTTTTATTTCCTTCACTATTTATCCCCCTGTCCGTTCTATTTATGTCTATTTGTTTAACAATTATATTATAGTGCAATATCTATTTTGTCAATATAAAGCTATATTTTTCATTCTTTTTCGTCATTTTTCACATATAGGATTTTGCTTTTTTATGGAAATCGTCAAGACTTTACTCCGGCACAAAAATATCCCGGAAGTCTTTCCTGTATACCAGTTAAGACTCCCGGGATATTTTCTGTCCCTTTTTCTTATTTAGCTGAGAAGCTCTCCTTCCAGATCCTGAAGCATCAGATCCAGTGCAGTGATTCCGCTTTCAGCAGTGTACCATACTGCTGAATGTACCAGATATACCATATTTCCTGCGCCAGCTTGGCTCCTTCAATTCCAATAGCTGTAACTATGTCCAGAACAAAGATGTATTCTGGATTTTTATCTACTACGTACTCAAAAGATACTTCATTTCCATGTGTAGCTTTATCCACATCTGAATCTCCCCCAATAATTTCAACCCCAATCTCGCTGGTGATAAGAGAACATCTTCCATATACCCCCGCATTCAGGCTGTTGATCGTGATCGTTTCAAAACCTGTCTAATTCTCGTCTGACTTTCTTGTAGCGCTTGCAGTTGCTTCGGTGCTGCTGCTTCCTCCGGCTGTTCCGCAGGCAACCAGTGTCAGTGCCATAACTCCCGCTATCATAAGTGTTACAAATCTCTTCTTCATGTTATTTTTCCTTTCATTCTTAATCATATTTGTGGCATAGTATATATCAAGATTTGTTCTCTTAAAATATCCAAGCTGTTTAATTGCCATTTTGCCCTCCTTTTAGTTAGTTGTATCTAACTTTACACTACCACAAAATTTTTGTCAAGTTTATCATTTCTCACGACAAAAACAGGCGGACGCATTTCGCCGTATCAAAGATACGTTACATGCATCAGCCCGCTTTTCTGCTTTTAATTAAATCCATAAAACTTCTGTGCCAGTTTATAAATTGCCACAGAAATGTTTCTTCCGCTTCCTCCTGGAAGATTTACGCCTCTTCCCAGGATTCCCATTCGCAGCTTTCTGTAAATATGAATATCTGCGCTTTTCAGATACTTCCAAAGTTCATTTTTCTTCTCCAGGTTTTCCTCAGTTCCTGAACGAATAAGCATAATAGAAGAAACTGTTGTAATGATTTCCAAATATCTCAGCATATATCTACGGATATTTTTTCCTATATTTTTCTTCCCTGCAATGGCATCGATCATCAGCTTATTTACCCGAATCTGCTGGTCAATCCGCCGTATCATCACATCTTCATGGACAGACTGATCTTCTCTGCCGATAAAATAGCGGTAGAAGTTCACGTCCATATAGTACATGGTCCGTACATTTGGCAGAGGCTGGTAGACAAATAGATTGTCTACGTAAAATGTATGTTTTGGCAGTACCAGGCCGCATTCTCTTAACAGTCCGGTACGGTAGATTACAGAATGCATGAGAATATATTTTCCCAGAGGCATCCTTCCCATCTCTTTCCAGGTAAAAATCTCTCCCTCCGGCATATACTTGGTATACCGCATGATTTTCTTTCTTTTTGCTCCCTGCTTTTCATAGACAAAATTGCTGATCATCATATCCAGTACCTGGGGACCTCCGGCAATCTCCTGAAGCTTATCCAGGATTGCATGGTAGGCTTCAGCATTAACCCAGTCATCACTATCCACCACTTTGAAGTAAAGCCCGGTGGCATTTTTGATCCCCGTATTTACCGCTTCACCGTGTCCTCCGTTTTCCTGGTGAATCGCTCTGACAATATTGGGGTATTTAGCGGCATACTCATCGGCGATCTTCCCTGTATCGTCCTGTGAGCCGTCATCCACAATGAGAATCTCCACCAGATCTCCGCCTTCTAAAAGGGAATCCACACAGTTTCTCATATACGCCTGTGAATTATAGCAAGGTACTGTAACCGATAACAATTTCATCTAAAAGTCCTCCTCAATATACTTTCTGTAGGCTGAAAATGCGGAAGGAATAGGATATCTTCCCCTGGATTCTTTTTTATCCGCAAAAATCAGTTCCCCAATCTTTTTCTCCTCTGTAGAGGCTACTTTGATAAAATAGCCCTTCATCCTCCACTCCACATGGGAAAAGATATGTTTTGCCTCTCCCGCACCGGAAATATGAAGGGGGATAAGTCCCAGGCTTTCCACATAAGCAAGAATTTCTTCTCTGGAATGGTAACCCTCCAGATTCGGCAGCTCATAGAGTCCTCCCAGAAGTCCTCCTGCCGGTCTTTTATGAATGGCATATTCTTGTCCGTTCTGAAGGATCAGCACGGTTTTTTCTTCTATCCGCCTGGCTTTTTTTGGTGCTTTCCGGGGGTATTCTACCACTTTTTCATGGGCTTTGGCAAGACAAAACTCATTCACCGGACATGACTGGCATCGGGCCGGTCCGTTAGGGACACAGACTGTAGCCCCAAGCTCCATCAGGCTTTGATTAAATTCCCCTGGGCATTGGGCAGGCATGATCTTCTCCAGCATGTCCTCGATCTTTTTTCTGGTCCTCTGTTTTAAAATGTCCTCCGGCTCCTCTGTGATCCTGGCAATGACCCTGAGCACATTTCCATCTACTGCAGGCTTTGGAATCTTATATGCAATAGAAGCGATGGCGCCTGCCGTATAGCTGCCGATTCCCGGCAGTCCCAGGATCTTCTCATAGTCTTCCGGTATCTCTCCGCTATACTGCTCCACAATTTCAAGAGCAGCTTTCTGCATATTCTTTACCCGGTTGTAGTATCCCAGACCTTCCCACAGTTTTAGAAGTTTTTCCTGGGGGCACCGGGCCAGGTCCTCGATTCGGGGAAGGGCCTCCAGAAATCTGGCATAATATCCCTTCACTGCCTCTACCCTGGTCTGCTGGAGCATAATTTCTGAAACCCACACATGATAGGGTGTAGGGTCTGCCCTCCAGGGCAGCTCTCTTTTATTTTCCTGGTACCAGGAAAGCAAAGGCTCTACGATTTCTTCTAACATACCAACTCCTGATTATTTTATACTAGTAAAACCCTAACAGGTTTTGACAAATTAATCAAGTCTTTTCTTACATGACAGTCATAAGCCAGGATGTTGACACCTTCCTGTTCTGCTTTTCGAAGAGCCTGACCAAATTCCGGATGAGTCTCGTCGTTGGGTTCAAAATATTTTACCTTCTCCATCTGAATGACAAACATAATATATGCCTCATAGCCATCCTTTATACACTGACACAGTTCATGGATATGCTTTACGCCCCTTTCTGTAGGCGCATCTGGAAAACGCACTACTCCCTCTTCCTCCAGAGTCACTCCCTTGACCTCCATAAAAATCTTCCGCTCTCCCGACTCAATATAGAAATCAAATCTGGATTTTCCGTATACAGTCTCCCTTTTCACCACAGCGCCTTCTCCGAAAAGTTCTCCTTTAAGGAGCCACTCTTCCACCGCCCTGTTAGGCGCCTGGGAATCCATATTGATCAGGCGCTCTCCTTTTTTCACAGCAATCAGATCATACTTGGTCTTTCTGGCAGTATTACTGCTTCTACTCACAAAAACAGTGGTGCCGGGAATCAATAATTCCCGGCATCTTCCTGTATTTTTCACATGACAGATTTCTTCTTTTCCCTGAATTTCCACATGGGCAATAAAACGGTTTGGGCGTTTTATAAAAATTCCCGTCTCTACATTTTCATATCTCATAACTCTATTCGTCCTTATATTCTGTCTTCTGTCAATCCTTCATATATTTCCTTTACGCTTTGGAAAATATAATCCGGCTTTACTTCTCCCTGGCGGATGTCTTCCATAGAAGCCTCTCCGGAAAGAACACAGATGGTATCTACTCCCGCCCTGGCTCCCGTCTTAATATCCGTATACAGCCGATCTCCAACAATAACAGCTTCTACTGGCCTTTTCTTAAATTTCTTCAATACACAGTCTACCATAATGGGCTCTGGTTTTCCAATAAAGAACGGCTCCTTGCCTGTAGCGTTTTTCAGCATAATGCTCATGGAGCCGCAGTCCGGAATATATCCGAAACTCACGGGACATACCAGATCCGGGTTAGTGGCAAGATAAACCACATCTTTTCCAAGCATAATACAGGTATTGCGGATTTTTTCCGAGGTATTCTCCGTATCAAAGCCTATAAGAACAATAGAGGCTCTGTCATCCACCTCTGTGACCACATCAATCCCTTCCCGGCGGAGTTCTTCCACCAGGGAATGGGTTCCCATACAATATACTCTCTGTCCCGGATAATTTTCCTTTATATACATGGCAGTAGCCTGGCTGGAGGTATAGAAATTTTCATAGTCAGCCTGGATTCCCATAGCCCTTACCTTTTCCACGTAATCTGCCGCTGATTTGGAAGAATTATTGGTAATAAAAATATATTCTCCTCCTCTTCGGCGGATTTCATCCAGAAAATCAAGGGTTCCTTCAAAGATTTCGTTTTCATTGTATATTGTTCCGTCCATATCCAGAAGGTAAAGGGTCTTTTCCTTCAGTCCGTCACTGTTCTTCCCTGTTATATCCTGCATAGTCTCTCCTTTTCATATTCCCAGTCCTGCCATTGTCCGAAATCTGCCGGTACTTTCTGAGTATGTTTCGTCTGATTTCTCAGGCGGCTGAAACATTTTTTGTAGCGATAATGGAAACACCTGTGCCGCATATATTCTCCAGCACCACATCTCCTATGGCAACCGGTGCCTGGACCTTCACATCCTTTAAAACCCTGGCACAGTCCATAATCTTTTCTTTCGGTATGTCAGAAGCTGTTTTTACAGAAACCACCGGCATAAGACCTCCTGAGACTCTCACTGTGGAAGTCACAATCCTTGTAGGATTCGTTACCTCTTTCTTTCCGTAAGCCTCCCCTTTTGGGCAGGTATTTCCCTCTACTTTTACAACCTCTCCGTCCTTCATCGTTACTGTCAGTCCACAGCCTAAGGGACAGTTAATACAGATCAGTTCTCTCGTCTCTGTCATCACGCTTCCTCCACTTTCACCACAATTTTATCCAATCCTTCTGCTGCTGTCAAATCCGATTTTTTCAGCACCAGCTGTTCCATCTCCCCAGGAGCCATTTTTTTCTTTTTCTTATGCAGTATCCTTTCCTCTCCCCGGTATACGCTGACATAAACATCTTTAAAAACACTTCCTACCCGAAAGCGGAGAGTGACTGTCTCCTCCATATGTTCCGGCCTGATAAGCTGTGGAACACTGTAACGGATACCTCCTTCTGTCTGAATCCTGATTACCGGCTCTTCCTTTTCTCTTTCCTGGTCCTTACCCCAGTTACAGATATACTCTGCTGCATGGATACCAGCTCTTCCTGCCTCTTCAGATACATAATCCACCAGGTCATGTACATGGAGTACATTTCCGCAGGCAAACACTCCTTCCACACTGGTCTCCAGACTTTCATTTACTACCGGCCCTGAAGTAATAGGAGAAAGCTGAGCCCCCAGCTTAGAGGACAGCTCATTTTCCGGAATGAGTCCGCAGGACAGCAAGAGGGTATCGCAGGAATAGAATTCTTCTGTTCCCGGAATGGGCTTCCTGTTTTCATCAACTTGAGCGATGGTAATTCCTGTTACTCTTTCCTTTCCCTGGATATCTACCACAGTATGGCTGAGCTTCAAAGGGATCTGAAAATCCTCCAGACACTGGACAATATTTCTCTGAAGACCGCCAGAATAAGGCATGAGCTCCGCCACTACCTTTACCTTAGCCCCTTCCAGAGTCATTCTTCTGGCCATGATCAGACCAATATCTCCGGATCCCAGGATCACAACTTCCCTGCCGGGCATATATCCTTCCATATTTACCAGCCTCTGGGCGGTTCCTGCAGTATAGATTCCTGCCGGACGGTATCCGGGAATATTCAGGGCTCCTCTTGGCCGTTCTCTGCATCCCATAGCCAGGATCACTGCTTTAGCCCGGAGAAATACAAGACCTTCCTCTCTATTCATAATGGTAACCACTTTTTCCCGTCCTTCCAGAGAAATATCCAGCACCATAGTATTCAACCTGTATGGAATAGAAAGCTCCATAGCCTGGTCGATATATCTCTGAGCATATTCCGGTCCTGTCAGCTCTTCTTTAAAGGTATGAAGGCCGAATCCATTGTGGATGCACTGATTCAGAATGCCGCCCAGTTCATGGTCTCTCTCCAGTATCATAATGTCCTTTACACCGGCTTTTTTCGCCTGGATGCCTGCGGCCAGTCCTGCCGGGCCGCCGCCTACTATGATCAAATCGTATGTATTCTTCATATCTATGTCCCTTTCCCCTATCTTTTCTACCTTTCACCTGTAAGCAGATTTGAATTTCCTCCTGCCTTTGTCAGGGCCAGAGGAGATACCTTCAGCTCTCTGGCTAAAATCTCCATAGTCCTGGGTGAACAGAATCCTGCCTGACACCTTCCCATTCCTGCTCTGGTCCGCCGCTTCACGCCATCCAGAGACCTGGCTCCCAGAGGTCTGCGGATAGCATTCAGAATTTCTCCTTCTGTAACCGTTTCACACCGGCAGATTACATTTCCATAAGCTGGATCTTTAGCGATAAGCTCTCGTATTTCCTCAGGAGTAGACTCAGCAACACAGGGAATATCCTCTCTTCTGGAAATAAAGTTTTCCTTTTTTTCTGCCTGGAGTTTCTCTGCGATCATTTCTGCCAGGTATTCTCCTATAGCCGGAGCGCTGGAAAGCCCTGGAGATTCAATTCCTGCCGCATTAAAGAATCCGGGAGCATCCTGGGCTTCTCCAAGAACAAAATCTTCACCTTTCTCTGTAGCCCTGAGCCCGGCAAAAGAAGTGATCACCATTCTGAGCGGCACTTCCCCTGCACTAAGCCTGGCCTGGGCCGCTACCTTATCCAGTCCCTGGGCCGTAGTGTTTACTCCTTCTTTATCTTCAATATCCTCTGCTGTAGGGCCTACCAGAAGGTTTCCATGTACAGTAGGTGTGATCAGCACGCCCTTTCCCATCTTTGTAGGAAGCTGAAAGACTGTATGAGACACAAAGTTACCTGCCTTTTTATCCAGAAGACAATACTCTCCTTTTCTGGGAGTAATGGAAAGCTTTCTGGCACTGACCTTGTTGTTCCATACATCTGCGTAAACTCCTGCTGCATTGACTACACATTTTGTGTCAAATACTCCCTTTTCCGTAGTGATCCTGTAGCCGCCTTCCATAGATTCTATGTCTTTCACCTGAGTATCAAAGGAGAATTCCACTCCGTTTACATTGGCGTTTTCTGCCATAGCAATAGTCAGCTTAAAGGGACATACAATTCCGCCTGTAGGAGCATAAAGCATGGCTTTTACCTCCCGGGAAAGATTGGGTTCTATTTCCCAGATTCTCTCTCCTGTAACGATTTCCAGACCTTCTACTCCATTTTTCTCTCCTCTTGCTTTCAGTTCTTCCAGCTTTGGCATATCCCCTTCCTGGAAACAAAGTACCAGGGATCCATTCTGCTTGTATGGGAAATCCAATTCTTCAGACAAGGCCTTCATCATTTTGTTTCCCCTTACATTCATAATCGCCTTCATAGACCCTGGCTCTGCATCAAAGCCGGCATGAACAATGGCGCTGTTGGCCTTGGATGTGCCACAGCATACGTCCTCCTCCCTTTCCAGCACCAGAACCTTTAACTGGTATCTGGATAATTCTCTTGCCACGGCACTTCCAGTTACTCCCGCGCCGATGATCACTACATCATACATATCTGCTTCTCCTTTCATCTAAATGAAAAAAGACAGCACAAATACCGGTGAGTTCTTCACCTGTATCCGCACTGTCTCAGTTCTCCTGCGTAAAATATTCTTTTTTACATAAACCATACTTTCTGATTTGTGGTAGATATGGAAATTGCTCCGGCGCCCAGAGCTCCCATAATATCCTCTCTGTCTGTGATCAGGCCTCCGGCAATGACCGGCACTATGCTGTCCCGGCAAATATGCCGGATTACTTTAGGCATCAGTCCCGGAAGTATCTCGATCATATCTGGACGGACAGATTCTGTCTGCTTTCTGATACTCTCATAAGCAATGGAATCAATCACAAAAAATCTCATGATCGCAAACATGCCTTCTTCGTTTGCCTTCTTTATAATTCCGGGTTTCGTGGAAATGAGCCCGTCAGCATGAGTAACTGATTTCAGATAAGTTACGGCAATCTCTTTGCTGCTTAATCCTGTGAGCAAATCCAGATGAACGATTACTATCTTTCCTGCTTTTTTCAGTCTTGATACAATTCCACTGATACTGCATATATCCCCATATAAAACAAATACAATGGGGATCTCCGATTCCAGACACTTTTTCAGTCCTTCTTCATCTTTGACAGCCGCGATCACCGGACAGTCCTCAAAGACCTCTAACATTTTATGGTTCATTTCTGTCTTTCCTTTGCTGTGTAGATAAATTAACCTCCAGTCTGCTGCCTCATCACTTTTTCACCAAAACATTATAAAATTATGTACTGCAGCATACTGGGATTTACGGAAAAAGACAAGACCATAAAGCTGTCTTCACAGCCTCTGTTCTTGTCTCCGTCTCTTGTTTCATTATACTACAGTAAATTTCCCGTTGCAAGTAAATTATCTGTAAAAGCAGACAATGGGACATCCTGCCTCCAGACTCTCATAGAATCCTCCTGCAAAAGAAACGGGAAGATTAATACAGCCATGGGAGCCGCCGTATAAATAAATATTTCCCCCAAAGCTCCATCTCCAGTCTGCGTCATGGAAACCGATTCCTCCGTTGAAGGGCATCCAATAGTCCACAGGAGATTCATAATCATAGCTTCCATCAGGATTTGGGGCCGGGCGAAGCACCTGGTCCCTCTGCTTATACTTAAGATAATAGGTTCCTCCGGGGGTTCTCCGCTCATAATTGTAATAGGTTCCTGATACAAAATCTGAATCCATCAGCAGATTCCCATCTTTATAATACCAGAGATGCTGCTCCGTCAGATCCACCTCAACATATGTATTTCCTACATCATTCTCGCCATAAACAACGCCTTTCTGCGCATAGACCGGTTCCCTTTGGGTATTGACATGATTCTGAATGTCGTACAGAAGCTGGAAGCTCTCTCCTTCCTGGTCAATGCTGAAGCCGTAATTTCCCCCTTCAACAGTTACGTTTTCCCCGGTAGCCGTACTTTTTATCACTCTGTTCTTTCCTACTGTATTGTATTTCGCCGCCAGTTCTGCCGTATATTCCTGAATATTTGCCATCAGTCCATCTGGATTTTCCACATAATTTCCGGCCTCATCATAAGTAAACCAGTCTTTTACACGCATTCCGTCTAAAACTTCCTGCTTATCTCCGAAAAGATATGTCACCGTCACTGCCGCACAGCTGTTCCAGACCTCCTGCTGTTTCTTCAGATTTTCGTTATCCTGTTTCACAGCCGGCACAGCATAGACGCCTTCCTCTTCCGCAGAAATGCTATCTTCACCTTTTTCTATAGCAGTTTTCACCTTTTCTAAAAATAGATTTTCATCTATCACTGTACCTGGGGTCTCTTTCTTTATAACAAATTGATTATCTTCAAAAGCAATATAAGCATCTTTTGCCGGTACCATATGCTCCTTTTTCATACTATCAAAAGACAACAGCTTTTCTCGCAGCTTGTTTTCATCAAAAGCAGCTCCATAAGATACCGGATGGTCCTCTCCTATAAAAAGTCCCTTCACCCAGAAAATGGCATTCTGTTTTTCAAGAATCATCCGGGGCAGGTTTTCTGACTGGTATGTGTAGCCGATATCCTTTCCCCGGATCAGCTCCTGGTTATCCTTAAAAACAACCTCAATAGAATAATTTTCCACCTGCTCTTTAATGGCCTTCTCCGCCTCTTCCACAGTCATATTTCCACAGTCCAGTGTTCCGATTTTTGTTCCATCCAAAAGTCTGCCGCTGTAGTACCAGACACCGCAGAGATAGATCACTGCCAGAGTGCCTGCCGCAACGGCTGCACCTGCATACAGCTTTTTCTTATCCCATTTTTTCTTTTTAAACAGCTCTGTATATTTTCTCTTTAGCTGTCTTAAAATCTCTTTTACTTCCCAGCCTCTTTTTCTTCTGCTCTCCTCTATTCTTTTCTCCTCTGGCTCCGCTTCTGTTTCTGTCTCGCCGTTCTTTTCTGTCTGCTTATTATAAGTATCCTCCCACTGTGGCTGGTCCTTTAAGGTTTCTTCTACAATCTGCTCCATAGCCCTCTGTATTTTCTCATCCATTAACGAAAACTCCTGACTATTCTTTTTATATCTATTCCGTCTTCTGTTAAAGTCTTTTATGTAAAAAAATGAAATTGTAAAGGTATTATAACATGTAAAATCCACTTTTTCCGGGGATTTCATGAACTTCATAATATTTAAGATATTCGTTACAGACTGTAATATCTTTTATATTTTCTTGTTAAAGAAATAAGCATAGGAACCCTTAATATTCCTATGCTTATAACAAATACTTGAGACCTTTTATTCTGCTTTTCGTTCCAGAATTTTTAAGCATAATCAAGTTTCCGTTGACAAGTTTCCTCCCAATATCTACTATTAATTTATAAATAGCAAAACGGAGGTATCTGCCAATGCTTTTACATGGAAATATCAAACATATCATAGGCCACCGAAGCCCTCTTATTTACGGACATTTTATAGAACATTTTCACAGACAGATTTACGGTGGTATATATGATCCTAACTCTCCTCTTTCTGATGAAGACGGCTTCCGCACAGATGTTATAGATGCTCTTAAAAAAATCAAAATCCCAATCCTGCGCTGGCCAGGAGGATGTTTTGTGTCTTCTTATCATTGGAAAGATGCCGTAGGCTCCAAAAGAATGCCCTTTTTTGACAAAGCCTGGAGGGTAGAAGACCCAAGTACCTTTGGAACGGACGAATATATTATGCTCTGTCGAAAACTAAACTGTGAGCCTTATATCTGTACCAATGCTGGAACTGGTACAGCAGAAGAAATGAGTGACTGGGTGGAATACTGCAATCTGGAAACGGAGGGAAAATATGCGAAATGGCGAATAGAAAACGGTTTTCCTAGCCCGCACAAAGTAAAGTACTGGAGCATAGGAAATGAAAATTATGGATTTTGGGAAATCGGGGCAAAAGATTCCAAAGAATGGAGCAGACTGGTAAAAGAATCTGCAAAAATGATCAAGCACGTAGATCCTCTTACTCAATTGTCCGCTGCCGCTCTTACTGATCTAGACTGGAACATCCATCTACTCACGGAAGCCGGTGATTTTCTAAACTGGATATCTATTCATCAATACTGGGATCCTATCAATCAAACAAATGATTATGCAGACTATGAGCAAACAATGGCCTATACCCACAGAATCGGTCATTCTATAGAAAAGATGCGAGGTCTACTCACTGCAATGAATTTGGAGAAAAAAATAAAAATTGCCTTTGACGAATGGAATCTTCGCGGCTGGTATCACCCCAATATTCATACAATACAGCAGGGTATCACAAAAGAAGAATATCTCTATCCAAGAGATAAGAATGATGACAACACAAAATATACCATGGCCGATGCCATATTTACTGCCTGTTTCCTTAATGAATTAAACAGAAACTGTGATATTATAGGAATGGCCAATTATGCTCCTGCCGTAAACACCAGAGGCTGTATCTTTACGTATCCAGAAGGTATTGTCCTTAGAAGTACCTATCATGTATTCGACTTATATGTAAATTATATGGGGGATATAGTCTTAAATACCTGGTCAGAAAATATGCCTTTCATAACAGTCCAGAACAAAGCAAAAGAAAATCTGGATATTTCCGCTTTAGATATTTTAGTATCAAAATGGTCGGACAAACCTGGAATCGCTGTAGCCGCTGTAAATAAAGATCCTTTAAATTCCCAATCTCTCCAGCTGGATATAGCGGGTGCTAAAGGAAATGTAAAACACTTTTGTCTTATGGGAGAAAGCACAGAATCCTATAATGACATTAATCATGAAGAAGCCAAAATTGAGGAAAAAGATTTGGGGAATTTTTCAGACAATAGAGAAATTATTTTACCGCCGCATTCCATAAATATTATTCAAATTTTATGAACAGAACTCCTATAATCAGGACCACCGACTTAATCGGCAATGTCGTCAACTTAAGATATATCAAAAAATGTTGCCTCACATTGATTGTATTTTCAATGTGAGGTATTTTTATGAATACAAAATTTTTAACATCCATCTTACAATTTTCAATTTCATATATACTCTTTGATATATTGACTTTTCCACCAGCAAATGCTATTCTTTTTATATGAGTTATAAATAATTTATACAATAAACAATCTTAAATATAATCACCATTCATAATAAATTAACAGAAGTAGTTAAAATCATTCTCCCAATATTAAGCAAAGTATATTACTTAGTTTGTTTAATATTAAATAGGTACGTCATATGAAAAAATCTATGTGGGAATTTTCAATTACTATTTTATGTTTTATGTTTGCTTCGCTCATCTTTACTTCTTGCCGCAAAGATGGAGAGGAAAAACGCCTCACCATCTGTACAGAAGAATCTCTGCTCTATGATGTGGAAGAGGTGGTCCGGTATTTTAAAGACAGCCAGGAAACTCCTGTGGATATCCAGATTTCCTATATTCCATCTAAACAGGAGGACCGGGCCAGCATTTGTAAAAAATGGAGAACCGAACTTATGGCCGGTAAAGGAGCGGATCTTTATATCATGAAAGATTACGGGATCAGCCGGAATATATCTGTCTCAGAAGAGGAGATACTGCTGGCAGATCCTAATAAGCTGCTTACCAGCGGCGTGTTTCTGGACCTGTCAGAGTATATCGGAGAAGACGAAGACTTCCAGTCCTGTTTTGCCCCGGTAATGGAGGCTGGTGCAGTAAATGGAAGACAATATATTGTTCCATTTACATTTAATGTGACACTATTAAGAAGTCCTGATGGAAAAGGTTCATTAACTTACAGAGACTGTACTGATCCACTTACGGACCTGCTAGAGTCGGGGAAGCTAGGGGCGCTTTCTGCAGCTGATCTTTTGTTCTATGTAAAGGACTGGATAGGAAGCAGTTTTGATTACCAAAAAGGAAAAGTCATGTTTTCCCCGGAAGACGTCAGTCAGGTCCTGGAATATGCGGTAGATGAGGCACAAAAAGGCATTAAAGAAGGCAGCTATGAAGTGGTTTCCATACAAAACGACAGATATCCGTACGCCTCTCTCGACCTTGAAATGGAGAGGCCAGAATATCAATATCTCCCCTTTCCAACTCTGGACGGAAGAGTCAGCGCTACAGTTCTTTCCTATGGAGCCATTGGACGGACCTGCAAAAATCCTGAACTGGCTTATGAATTTCTAAAAATATTCTGGTCAGAAGGTTTCGCTTCAGGGGAAGGTCTAACCATCCCGGATCAACAATACAGCAGACATTACTTAATCGATACGGTCTTCAATATAGATGGCCTGACAGTGCGACAGGATCAGTGGCAGAACTGGTACAAAAATAAGCCGGAGAATATAAATGCTTCGGAGATGGTCTTGAAAAATGAAGAAAACATGCTTTCTATAGTACGGCAGGTTTCTACTGCCAGGTTTGTCTGCACCATAGATTATCTGGGAATGGATATACGGGATATGTTTTGGGAAAACGGTATCTTAAATGTGGATAAGGAAGCAATACAACAGGATATCCAGACGGCTTCAAACATGTTGTATAACAGTACACGGTATATTGTTATGGAGTAAAAACACTCCCACACGGAGGAAGAGGGAAAAATAAAGAGGATTTTTGCTTGTATTGGGATATTCCCTCCTGTTAGTGATTACGATAGTTGCAACGATAACCTTTTTATGTCTTGGGTGAAGCGAAAGGAGGGATTAAATTTATGAAAAAACCAATCAAAAAATATCGTTATTTACTATTGTTTTTCTTACCGATCATTTTTTTAGCTGTATCATGTAAAAGCAACAATACCACCAAAGCAGAAACTATCACAATCTGTACAGAAGAAAGAGTAAAATATATAGTCCAAGACATGATACGGTATTTTAACGATGCAAGAGAAACCCCGGTTGATTTTCAAGTTACCTATATTCCTGAAAATGAGACCGAAAGAGCTGGTGTCTGCAAACGTCTCCGGACAGAGCTGATGACAGGAAAAGGAGCAGATATCTATATTTTATCGGAATATAAGCGTAATAATGGGATTTCTATGGATGAAGAGACTCTATTGCTGCCAGACGCTAACAAAACACTTGACAGCGGCGTTTTTAAGGATGTATCAAAGTATACTGAAGATGATGAAAGCTTTCAGAAATGCTTTGCGCCGGTGATGGAGGCAGGAGCTTTAAATGGAAAACAGTATATCGTGCCTTTTAGTTTTGATACAAGACTTTTGAGATCAATAAACGAATCGAATGCAGGTTCGATCACTTTGGAAGATTGCAGAAAACCTTTGACTCAATTGTTAAAAGAAGAAAGGCTACAAGAAATGAATCCCTATGCCTTTTTAGATGTGATAACCTGGATTGGAAATAGTTTTGACTACCAGGAAGGGAAAATATATTTCTCTAAAGAAGATATAATTTCTGTACTTGAGTACGCAACCACCGATAACTCTCAGCTAGATTCAAATTTTATCCCTGCTTATGATGTTATTTTCGGCCAGTATGAAAACCTATATTTCTATGACGCTTATCTTGATGAGTTGCAGGAAACAGAATACGGATATCTGCCTATGGTAACTATAGATGGAAGGCCTGCAGCAAAAATTCTTTCCTACGGGGCTATAGGACGGACCTGCAAAAATCCGGAGCTTGCATATGATTTTTTGCGGCTTTTCTGGCAGGATGAATTTATTTCAAGAGACGGATATTTTATTCCTCACGAAGATTATAAAGCCTATTATCATAATGCTACTGTTTTAAATTTAGGCGGGATCCCTGTCAGGGAAGACCTTTGGGAAAAATGGTATCTCCTGAAAAATGGGACCAGTGACCCCTCAGAGACTGCAGTCAAAAATGCACAAAACTTTTCAGAAGCACTGGGGCAGACTGTAACTGCCAGATTTCTCTGCACGGTGGATACTTTGGGAATAGAAATCAATAATATGTTCATAAAAGATGGCTATGTTAGTCTGGACAAGGCTGGGATAGAGGAAGATATAGAACTGGCGGCAGATATGCTCTATAACAATACCCGCTACATTGTCATGGAATGAGTGAAACTTTAGTTGCTGGAGGGGGGGATTTTATGAAACACATGGAAAAGAAAGGCGTCTGCCTGGCAGCTCCGGCGGTCCTGGGATTTTTGGTCTTCTATGTACTGCCTATGGGCGTGACTCTGTGGCAGTCGGTAAGTTACGGAGGCATATTCGTTGGCCTGGAAAACTATCGGATCACTTTTGATAACCATATGTTCTGGCTGGCAGTTGGTAATACTTTACGGTTCCTTGCAGTGGCGCTGCCTCTGATCCTGGTGATATCTCTGGCACTTGCCCTTCTGCTTGCAGAGAAATTTCCGGGAAACCGGTTTTTCCGCCTGATCCTTCTCTACCCTATGCTGGTTCCTGTGGCAGCTACTGTGATGGTGGTACAGATCTTTCTGGGGACCAGGGGTGTGCTGAACACACTGCTGGTCCAGTGGGGATTTCCGCGGCAGGACTGGATCTATTCCTCTTGGGCCTTTCTGATACTTATCTTTCTCTATCTATGGAAAAATACAGGATACGCTGTGATCTTGCTCCTGGCCGGCCTTGCCATGATCCCTAAGGAATATCTGGAAATGGCCAGGATGGACGGGGCGGGAAGGTGGAAATGTCTGTATTATGTACGGCTGCCTCTTCTGGGGCCGATGATCCTGTTTACGACTCTGATTTCTCTGCTGAATGCTTTTAAGTGCTTTCGTGAAGCGATACTTATCGGGGGAAATTATCCTCATGAAAGCATTTACATGCTCCAACACTATATGACCAACAACTTCAACAATATGAATTATATGAAGCTTTCCGTAGCTTCCACATTGGTATTTCTTATCATCTTTATAGCAGCTTGTGTCATAGGCCGGAGTTTCTTTACAGGAGAAGGGAGGAAAAGAGGGAATGAAAAGAAAAAAGAATCTGCTCATTTACGCTAAAACCCTGTGTTTTCTAATGCTTGCTCTGGTAATCCTGTTTCCTGTACTGTATTCTTTTAGCAATTCTTTTATGGGGCAGGAAGAGATCACAGAAGCTTACAGCGGAATTCTGGGCGTAGGGGCTGACGTAGGCTTTCATATGTTTCCGGAGCATTTTACCCTGG
>ERZ1643251.1457-NODE-1457-length-26761-cov-5.749157_pt1 | contig 26761 bp, 25 predicted proteins | sample MGYA00579261_ERZ1643251 | MGnify/ENA primary metagenome ERZ1643251 (study PRJEB29033, sample SAMEA4952267) | chicken gut metagenome | biome: Broiler Chicken; feature: Gastrointestinal Tract; material: Caecum | place: Ireland | collected 2018 | study: Broiler... | reverse complement strand
CGCCATGCTCAGGACCAGGCGGGGCAGGGTGCGGCCGAAACGGGTGGTCAGCAGCCCCACCACCAGCGCGGCGGCCAGGTACCCGATCACATAGCCGCCGGTGGGGCCAAAGACGGCGGCGGGGCCGCCCTGAAACCCGGCCAGCACCGGCACGCCGAAGGCGGCCAGCGCCAGAAAGGCCAGCAGACTGACCGACCCCCACACTGCGCCCAGCATGGCGCCGGCCAGATAGACGGCAAACAGCGCCAGATTGACCGGCACGCCCCAGGGCATGGGAATGGAGATCTGACTGCATACGGCGGTCAGGGCGGTGAACAGCGCGCAGAGCATCCGGCTGCGCATCCGCCGGTGGGACGAAGAATGGCTCATGGCAAACCCCTCCTTGTTTTACGGGTCACATCCGTGCAGGATTCGACCCATTGTACCGCGGCGGGCGGCGTACTGTCAAGAAACGCCCGGCGGCAAAAAGAAAAAGCGATGGAAAACCCATCGCTTTCTCTTTTGTGGAAGGTAAACCGTAAACGGGGAAAATCAGAATGGGGGATTCCCGACCGGAAGCGGCCGGAAATTACCGCTGGATACGGCCGGAGCCGTCGCCGCCAGCCAGCTTCTCCACCTCAGCGACGGTGACCATGTTGTAGTCGCCCTCGATGGAGTGCTTCAGAGCGGAAGCAGCCACAGCGAACTCCACAGCGTCCTGGGTGCTCTTGCCGGACAGCAGAGCATAGATCAGGCCGCCGCCGAAGCTGTCGCCGCCGCCCACGCGGTCAACGATGTGCAGGTCGTACTTCTTGCTGAAGCAGTACTCGTTGGAAGCAACGTCGTAGAGCATGGCGCTCCAGCCGTTGTCGAAGGCGGAATGGCTCTCACGCAGGGTGATGGCGACCTTCTCGAAACCGAACTTGTCGGCCAGCTGCTTGGCAACGCTCTTGTAGCCCTCGCGGTTGATCTCGCCGGCATAGATGTCGGTGGCCTCAGCCTCGATGCCGAACACGTCCTTGGCGTCCTCCTCGTTGGAGATGCAGACGTCCACGTACTCGCACAGCTTGCTCATGGCCTCACGAGCCTGCTCGCGGGTCCACAGCTTGCCGCGGTAGTTCAGGTCGCAGCTGATCTTCACGCCATGGGCCTTGGCAGCCTTGCAGGCAGCCAGGCAGATCTCGACCACATTGGGGCCCAGAGCCGGGGTGATGCCGGTGAAGTGGAACCAATCCACGCCCTCGAAGATGGCGTCGAAGTCAAAGTCGGCAACGGTGGCGTCGGCCATGGCAGAATGGGCACGGTCGTAGATGCAGACGGAACCACGCTGGGAAGCGCCCTTCTCGTTGAAGTAGATGCCCACACGGTCACCACCGCGGGTGATCTTGCTGGTGTCCACACCGTAGCGGCGCAGGGCGTTGACGCCGGCCTGGCCGATGGCATGGGCGGGCAGCTTGGTCACGAAGGCAACATCGGCGCCGTAGTTGGCCAGGGAAACAGCCACGTTGGCTTCGCCGCCGCCGTAGGTGTACTGCAGGGTGTCGGTCTGCACAAAGCGCAGATGATCGTACGGCTGCAGGCGGATCATGATTTCACCAAGAGTAACGACTTTCATGGAGAACTCCTTTTATCTGTTATTTAATATTTTGCATGTTGCAAACACGGGGAAAGGGGAAGCTCAGCGCTGGACCAGGTGAATGGCGAAGCCGGCAACTTCGTCCGCCATGTAGATGGCGGTGGTCTTGCCGTTCTTCACGACCTTGCTGTCCATGTCGAACTTGACGCCGCGACGGCCCAGGTGATAAATAGCGCGGTCCACGTTGTTGGTCAGGATGGCGATATGACCATGGGTGCCGCGGCCCGGCTTCTTCATGATCTCGAATTCCTTCTTGCCCACGAAGATGCTGCTGTTGCCCGGCTTGACGGCCATGCTCAGCAGGTTGCCCAGCGTCTCGGCGGTCTTGGCAGCTTCGGCGTCGTCGGCGCAGTTGATGCCGATGTGGCCCAGCTCCAGGCCCAGCATGGTGTCCACGGCCTCACGGCACATGGCGGTGATTTCGTCCCAGGCACCGGCCTTGATCTTGTCGCTCTTGCACATCCAGGTGCCGCCCACGGCAAAGATCTGGTCATAGCCCAGGTACTCGTTGACGTTCTTGGCGTTGATGCCGCCGGTGCACATCCACTTGCAAGTCTTCAGGGCGCCGCCGATGTTCTTCAGCATAGCAACACCGCCGTTGGCCTCGGCCGGGAAGAACTTGATGGCCTCGCAGCCCAGGTTCATGGCCTGCTGCATCTCGCCGGCGCTGCAGGTGCCGGGCATCATCAGGCCGCCCTTGTCAAAGACGTGCTTGGTGACGTTGGGATCGAAGCCCGGGGAAACGATGAAAGAAGCACCCGCGGCCATGGCACGATCGGCCTGGTCGGTGGTCAGCACGGTGCCGGCGCCCAGCAGCATGTCGGGCAGTTCGTCGTGGATCTTCTTGATGCACTCTTCGGCACAGGCGGTGCGGAAGGTGACCTCGGCAGCGGGCAGACCGCCGTCCATCAGGGCCTTGCACAGGGGCAGGGCTTCGTCCACACTGTTGAAGGCAATGACCGGGATAATGCCGATCTCGTACACACGCTGTACTACAGGATTCATAGCAATTCTCCTTCACTCATTTCGTGTTGTGCGTCCTGCCGCCGGGAACCCGGTGCCTGGCTGCGCACTGCTTTACTATAATTATATCGGCCGGTGCGGCGATCGTCAATCGGGCAAAATATACAGCGGTCGGCGCACATTTTTTGTCATAAACACCCCGCATTCCGCAATCCGGCATGACACCTTGCAAAAAAGGGAAATCCTTGCTATAATCGTTCCATCATACGGAACGATTGCGCATCGGCAAGGATGTCGATAAAAATATGAATAAATTGTTAAATTTTGGCGGAGGCGGTCTTGTGGCGGAAAAAAACGGTGTACAGAGTGTGGAGCGGATCTTTGCGTTGATTGAGCAGCTGGCAGCCCACCCGGCGGGGGCAAGTCTGCAGCGGCTGGCACAGGATACGCAGTTGGCAAAAAGCACGGTGCATCGCCTGCTGGCCAGCCTGGTAGGGTTGGGGTATGTGGCCCAGGACGAGACTTCGGGGCGCTACCGGCTGACCCTGAAGATGTTTGAACTTTCCAGCGGGATTGTCAACAGTATGGACATTATGGATGTGGCCAAAGCACATCTGGAACGTCTGGCCCAGCGCACGGGGGAGGCGGTACACCTGGTCATCCGGGACGGGCAGGACATCGTCTACATTTACAAGACCGAGAACGGCCCCATGCGGATGTCCAGCCGGGTGGGACTGCGCAGTCCGTTGTACTGCACGGGCGTAGGCAAGGCAATTCTGGCCACCCTGCCCGCCGAGGATGTGGCGGAAATCTGGTCCCACAGTCATCCCCACAAACTGACCGCACGGACGGTGACCGATCTGGCCCAGTTGCAGGCGCAGCTGGCCGAAGTGCGTGCCAACGGTTACGCCGTGGACGACGAGGAAAACGAATTGGGGGTGCGCTGCGTGGCGGTGGCCATTCCCGGGCCGGATGGCCGGGCGGAAAGCGCTTTTTCCATCAGCGGCCTGACACCCTACATGACGCCGGAGCGGATTCGCCGCATTGCCGCCATGGCGCTGGACTCCCGCACCGACATCCTGGCGGATCTGGGACTGGCCCAGCAGCGTTGACCCTAGCATGCCCAAAAGAGGCCTCCCCCAAACGGGGGAGGCCTCTTGGTTTTGCTCAGTCGGAATAAAAATTTTCCAGAATGGAGAGCATGGTGTCCAAACTGCGCTCGTTGAATTCCAGCAGCAGAATGTCGCATCCCGGCTGGTCCACCAGGGCCGGGTCAAAGGTGTCGATATGCTCCCGCCAGCAGTTGGAAAAACGGGCTTCCAGGTAGGGCATATAGTACTCGCTGAAGGAGTCGCCGATCACCCGCACCACCCGGTTGTCCTTTTCGAACAAGGTATCGTAGCCGGGAATTTCGTAGGTGGCTTCGGGGGGAAGCACCGCATACAGTGCCGCCACGTTAGCCATGTCACCGGTGGTGGTACCGCTGACGGCTACCGGATACTCCTCCGGCTCCAGGGTGGGCAGCCCCAGCGCTTCCAGGGTGCCGTCCAGCCCGATCAGTGCCCCCACAGCATTCCAGTGGGTGTCGGTTTTGTAGTAGAGCAGACGATCGGGATACAGTTTTGCCTGGCTGCGCAGGACGTCATACCGCCAGATTACCGGCACCGTGGTGTGGGACTGCAGGTAGGCGGCCATCCGGTCGGTGCGGTTTTCCTCCTGTACAATGGGGTAGCCGTCCGGCATGTATTCCCGGTAGACCCGGTCCTTGCTGGGGGTCAGGTCCAGCACCAGAGTGCAGCCGTTCTCGGCCAGGCGATCGTTGAGAATCTGCAGGGCGGCACTGGCATGGGCCAGGGTATCGTCACTGTCCTGCGCTTCGGTCAGGCCCTGGTAATTGGCCACCGGCTGGGCAGCGGTGGGACCGTCTTTATAGAACAGCCAGCCCTCCTTGCCGGGCAGCACCTGGTCGCTCTGGCTGGTACCGAACAGCTTGTAATCCAGCCCGGCATTGAGCAGGACAAACTGGTAGCGGAAAGGGGAGTTGTCCACAAAAAAGTTGTCCAGATTTTTGCTCAGCTCCCGCAGCGGACTCTGCAAGACTTGGGGCAGGCCGGTCATCAGCCGGTTTTCGTGGCTGTCCATGGACAGCTGTTTGGAAAAAATGTTGAAAACGGCGAAGGAAAGCCCCAACACCGCACAAAAGACCGCGATGAAGAGTCTTTGCAAAATCTTTCGCATGGGGGAGCCTCCTTAAAACTGAAAATAGATAAAGGCGCTGTAGGTGCCGGCCGTTACCCGCATCAGGCCGAAAAAGAACAGCACCAACAGGCAGAGCATCATGGGAATACCCGGGGCCCGGCGGGTGTACAGGGCTTCTTTCAGGCGGGGAAACAGTGCCTGTACGGGACCGCACAGCAGAACCGCCGCAACCAGGATCAAGAGCAGCTTGGCATCGGCAAAGGCCGCCAGTGTATAACCGGGTTCCCCCCGTTGCCAGGTCAGGATACCGGCCCAGGCGGCCAGCCCCTGGCCCAGGCCCGGCGCGCCGAACAAAATCAGCGTCAGCCAGAGTACCACCACAGTGTACAGGTGGCGCAGGGCTGCGGGCAAAGCCTCCAGCAGGCGACGCAGGCCCAGGCGCTCGGCACACAGCAGGATGCCATGCAAAAGGCCAAAGACCACGTATTGCCAGGCCGCGCCGTGCCACAGGCCGGTGAGCAGAAAAACGATCACCAGGTTACGGCAGGTGCGGGCGGTGCTGCAGCGGCTGCCGCCCAGCGGAATGTACAGGTAATCCCGGAACCAGCTGGACAGGGAAATGTGCCACCGGCGCCAGTATTCCCCCACGCTTTGGGCAAGGTAGGGATAGTTGAAGTTCTCGGGCAGTTCCAGGCCGAAAAAGGTGCCGATACCAATGGCCATATCGCTGTATCCCGAAAAATCAAAGTAGAGCTGCAGCATGTAGGCTACATACCCCAGCACCAGCAGGGGCGCAGGCAGGGTCTCGGCCGGCACGGAGGTTACCCGCTGGTAGATCAGCGCCAACTGGTCGGCGATCAGGGCCTTTTTGGACAAACCGAAGACGAACCGTTTGATGCCGTAGCAGAAGCGGTCGGCGTCCACCCGGCGCGCCGCGCCGCAGGGGTCCAGCTGGTCGGCCTGTTGGCCGTACCGCACGATGGGGCCGGATGGTCCATGGCCGAAGAAGGCCAGGAATACAAAAAAGCGGAAGGGGTTACGGGCGGGCGTTACCCGACCGGCGGCCACATCGGCGCAGTAACCGATGGCCGTGAAAACGTAGAAACTGATGCCCAGCGGCAAAGCCGGGGCCAGTACCGGCAGCAGATTCGGAAACAGCGCATTGACCGATTCAGCCACAAAGCCCGCGTATTTGAAAACGCCCAGCACCAGCAGGTCGGCGGTCACCAGCAGTGCCAACAGGGGTTTCTTGCGGGAAAGCCTTCCCAGGGCCAGACCGCCCAGCCAGTTCAGGGCGGCAAAGGCCACCAGCAGTGCACCGCCCCGCAGACCGGACCAGGCAAAAAATATCAGGCTGAACAGACACAGCACCAGATTGCGTGCCTGCCGGGGCAGAAGATAGTAGAGGGCGACCGCCAGCGGCAGAAAAACAAACAGAAATTGTACCGAAGAAAAGGCCATACAGTTGCTCCGAATCTTTCATAAAAATTTTACATCTGTTACCATTATACGGCGTTACAGGCCGTTCGGCAAGGTGAAACTCGACAGAATTGTGCATTTTTTGCGCAGGTGAAGGCCGGTGGAACCGGCCGCTACCATGGACAAGGGCTGCAAATCGGTTTATAATACCTATATATGAGTGTACGGCAGACAGGAAGGGAGTACGGCATGGAGAATCTGATCTTCGGCGCTTTCGCCACGCTGGAAGGATACCGGGAAGGAGACAATGCCAATCTGGGGCGCGCTGTCTATGACCGGTGTACCGTGGTGGCCCTTTGCAGCGCCAAGGCGCAGAATCCCGGTTGTACGGTGGCACTGGTCACCAATGCGCCGCCGCCCCAGCCCTTTTTGCGTCAACTGACCGAGGCCGGGGTGGAGATCTGGTCCTGCCCCTTTGACACCTACCGCGTTCCGGCGGACACCAACTGGGCGCTGGCCTACTATAAGCTCTGCGCCATGGACTGGGTACTGACCCACCGGGATTTTGCCCGGGCGGCCATGGTGGATCTGGATACCTACTGTCAGTATCCCTTGGATGACCTCTGGCGGGAAGCAGAGGAGGCGGTCCTGCTGTATCAGGTGCCCCACGCCGCCAGTCAGGGGATGGCCCAGGCCATCTCCCGGATGTATGACGCGGTGGTTCCCCAAGGGGCACCCCATGTGCTGACCCATTTCGGCGGCGAACTGGTGGCCGGCAGCAAGGCACGGCTGCAGGATTTTATGGACCGCTGCCGGGGCTATTTTGCAGCGCTGCAGGCGGCAGGCATCACCCCCAAGGAGGGGGACGAGGCCGTCTGGTGCGGTGCTGCCTACCGAAGTTTGCTGGCCGGACAGCCGGTGCGGGCGGCCAATGCCTACATTTTCCGGTATTGGCTGGGCGCCCGCTTTTATTTTGTATCCACCAACTATCTGCTCGATCCGGTCTGTATTCTGCACCTGCCCGGTGCGGCCAAGGACCGCCAGCTGAAACTGCTCTACCGCCGGTATACGCGGGCCGGGCGATTCCCGCCGGCGGCCCGGGTCCACCGGCTGTGCGGATTTCCCGCCGCGCATCCGCCGTTGTTCAACACCCTGTGGGGACGGATGCTGGCCAGGCTGCCAGACCGATGGTACTAAGGAGACCCTGATGGCAAAACACAACAAAAAGGACCTTTCCCAGCGGTTGGAAACGGTCATCAATACGCTGATTCCCCAGCGGGGGCAGAGCGCCGACGAACTGGGCCCCATGATGCGGGCCATCAAGGCGGTGCACAGCGTCACCGACAACACCTCCACCTCGCCGGCGGATCTGGAACGGCAGCGGGCCGGGCAGGAGCTGTTCGGCCGGCTGGTGGCACCGTCCCAGGGCATCCGCAACGACGGCCTGACCGTGGGGGAGATCCCCGCCGAGTGGGTCAGCCTGGAACACGGCCATGATCGTCGCCATGCGGTTCTGTATTGCCACGGAGGTGGTTACACCTGCGGCCAGTTGGGCTATGCCCGTATTTTGGCCAGCAAGCTGGCCCTTTGCACCGGATTCGATGTCTTGTCCTTTGAATACCGGTTGGCTCCGGAACATCCCTACCCGGCGGCGGTGCAGGATGCGCTGGCCATGTGGGATTATCTGATGTATATGGGCTACGGTGCCCGGGATGTCATCGTGGCGGGGGATTCCGCCGGCGGCAACCTGGCATTGGAACTCTGCCTCAAACTCAAGGCCCAGGGCCGGGCCCAGCCCAAAGGGCTGTTGCTGTTCAGCCCCTGGACCGACATGACGGCCAGCGGCAAGAGCTACCGCATCTGCCGGGACCTGGACCCCATGCTGACCCTGGAATATGTCAAAGCGGTACGGGAAGCTTATGCTGGCAAGGAGGCCGATTGGGCCAACCCCTGTTACAGCCCCCTGTTTGCCGATTTGCGTGGTATGCCGCCGGCGCTGGTCCAGGTGGGTACCAACGAGATTCTGCGCTCCGACAGTGAGCGCCTTGTGGAAGCCCTGCAAAACGCCGGCGGGTATGCCCGGCTGGAAGTATATGAAGAATGCTGGCATGTGTTCCAGCAGATGCCGATCCATCGCGCCGAAGTGGCAATGGAATCGGCCGGGCGGTTCGTACAGCGGTTGCTGTGAAGTCCGTCAGATAAAAGAGGAGTCCTATGGCACAAGCATGGTATAAAGTGGATAATGTGGCCAAGGTGTTTCTGGCCACCACCACCCGGCGGGATCCGCGGGTTTTCCGCATCTGCTGCACCCTCAACGAGACGGTGGACCCGGAGACCCTCAACGAGGCTTTGCAGCATACGGCGCAGGAATGGCCCCAGTTTCAGGTCACTTTGCACCGCGGCCTGTTCTGGCACTATTTTGAGGAAACCGATCAGCTGCCGGTGGCCAAGGAAGAAAACAAGGAACCTTGCGCACCGCTCTACGTGCCGGAACGGCGCAACCAGCTGATCTATCGGGTCAGCTATTTCGGCGCCCGGATCAACCTGGAAATGTTCCACGCCATGACGGACGGCAATGGCGGGTTCCTGTTCCTCAAGTCTCTGGTGCGCAACTACCTGGCGCTGCGTCATCCGGGGGAGTTGGAGGATGTGCCCACCCCCAACAGCGCCTCGGCCGCCGACCTGGCCCAGGATAGTTATAAAAATTTTTACGAGGGTACCCGGCGCGCCAATCCCGTGCGTCCCCCCAAGGCCTACCATCTGCGGGGGCTGCGGCTGCCCTACGATCAGTTGCAGTATTTTGAAGGGCACCTCAGCGTCAAGGCGGTGCTGGCACGTGCCCGGCAGCTGGGGGTGTCGCTGTCCAGCTATCTGGGGGCTTCCATGATGCTGGCCATCTACGGCGAAATGCCCGCCATGGACAAAGGCAAACCCATTGCCATCAGCCTGCCGGTGAACCTGCGCAACTATTATCCCAGCGAGACGGCGCGCAACTTTTTCAACTCGGTCTATGTGAGCCATGTGCTCGGCCCCCAGGATACCCTGGAAACGGTGGCGCCGGTGTTTGACGCCAAACTCAAGGAGATGCTGCATCCCGAGAACATCAAAGCGCAGATGGATGAATACGAAAAATTGGAGCACATGCCGGGCATTCGCCTGGTACCGCTTTTCATCAAAAATGCGGCAGTGCGCTTTTTCAATCATCTGGAGGAGGAACATGTGACGGCGGTCTTGTCCAACATGGGCCGGGTGGATGTGCCGGAGGCGCTGCGTCCCTACATCCGTCAGTTTGCCGCCTTTTCCAGCTGCGAAGGCTTGTTCACCTGTGTGTGTTCCTACGGGGATGATCTGGTGCTGGGGACGGCATCCTCCCTGCGCAGCACCAACGTACTGCGCCGCCTCTATCGCGGATTTGTCCGGGACGGTCTGGCGGTCACCCTCTATGCAACGGAGGTGGAAAAGTGAAAACCTGTCCCCATTGTCATATCCAGGTGGGCGGCAACGCCCGCTACTGTCCGCTGTGCCAGAACCGGCTCTCCGGTCCCGACGAGGCCCCCTGGTGGCCCAAGGTGACCCCGCGGGTGCGGCGGTTCAGCCTTTTGTTCAAAATCGTGGCTTTCCTGGCTCTGGGCACCACCGTGGTGGTGGGGGCCATCGACTTTTTGCTGGTGCCGGAACCCCACCGCCATGAGAGCCTGCTGCTGCTGGTCTGGGTCATTGCCGGGCTGCTGGTGCTGCGCAGTGTGCTGCGCCGGCGTTATAACGGTCCGCGACAGGTGTTCCTGTTGCTGTTGCTCTTCTCGGCACTGCTGATCTACACCGACTGGTTTAACGGCTACACCGGCTACAGTGTGGATCTGGTCATTCCGATTCTGTGCAGCGTCACGCTGGTCTGCAACTTCATCTTTGCCTTCTGGCGCAGCCGGTTTACCCAGAATGCCCTGGTGTATATGCTGCTCAACATCGGGGTGGGCGTGCTGCCCTATCTGTTGCTGCTTTTCCGGGTGGGAACGGGCCGCATTGATGCCCACAGCATCCCCTGGGTCATCTGCCTGATCATCAGCGCCATCACCTGTCTGGGACTCATCATCTTCCAGGGCCGCGCACTGCGCTGCGAACTGGAAAAGCGCCTGCATATGTAAAATAAAACCACCCCGTGCTGTACAACACGGGGTGGTTTTTGCGTTATTTCTTGTCGAAGGCCTCCCGGCGCTGGGTGGAAAGGCGGAACATCCCTTCCAGTCCCCCGCGGTCATCCTCCACCAGTTTCTGGCGCATCTCCTGCAGGGCATTGGTGAACATGTCAATCTCCGAAATCAGATTGTCCTTGTTCCACAGGAAGAGTTCCGCCCACATCTTGTCGTTGATGCGGGCAATGCGGGTGAGATCCCGGAAGGAGTCGCCGGTGTAACAGGCCAGGTCCGAGTTGTCCGACGCGCACATCAGGCTGACGGCAATGGCGTGGCACAGCTGGCTCACATAGCCGATCATGTGGTCGTGCTCGGCAGGGGAGAGCAGGCTGATCCGCTTGAAACCCAGCGTTTCGGCCAGGTCCCGGCACCAGTCTATGCCGGCCTGGGTGTTGCGGTCGGTGGGAGTAATGATGAAATTGGCGGGGGCAAAGTCCACCTCGGCACTGTGGGCAATGCCGCTGGTCTCCCGGCCGGCCATGGGATGGCTGGCAATGAACTCCACACCTTCCGGCAGCAGTTCCTGAATGGGTTCCACCACGCCCCGCTTGACGCCCGATACATCGGTGACCAGGGTGCCGGGGCGCAGCAGTGCGCCGTACTGGCGTACCCAGTCCAGCAGCACCGTGGGATACAGACCGAAAATCACACAGTCGGCCCCCTGTACCAGATCGGCAAAATCTTCGGTTTTGCCGGCCCGGATGTAGTCATGGCTCAGCGCATAGTCCAGGGTGGAGGGGCTGTGGGTGATACCGGTCACATGGTATCCCTTCTGGCTCAGCACCTGGGCGTATTTACCGCCCAGCAGGCCCAGGCCCACAATCAGGTAGGTTTTGCTTTTGTCTAACATGGTGTTCCCATCCCCATTTCAGTCAAATTCCACCTTGGCCCCCAGGGCACGCAGGGTGTCCCAGAAGGCAGGCCAGCTTTTGTTGACGGCTTCGGCGCCGGTGAGCAGCGCCGGCAGTCCGGAGGCGCAGGCGGCCACGGCCAGTGCCATGACGATGCGGTGGTCATTGTGGCCGGACAGAGGAGCATTGGGGGCGTGCAGTGCCACGCCGGTGATGTGCACCTCGTCCCCGTCCACTTCAATGCGGGCACCCATCTTTTTCAGCTCGGTCTGCATGGCGTCGATGCGGTCGGATTCTTTCAGCCGCAGCCGGCCGGCGTTGCGGATCACCGTTTCACCGCTGCAAAAGCAGCCCAGCGTGAACAGGATTGGCCCCAGGTCGGGGCAGTCCGCCAGATCGATCTCAGTGGCGCGCAGCAGGCTGCGGGAGAATCGGTATCCCCCCGTCACAGCCTTGAATTTTCCGCCGCAGCGCTGCAGAATGTCCAGAATGACCTTGTCACCCTGCTGACTGTCGGGGTTAAGTCCCGTCACCGTGATACCGCCGATCACGCAGCCCAATACAGCCAGAAAGGCAGCCTGGCTGTAGTCTCCTTCCACCGCAAAATCGGTGGCGCTGTAACGCTGGGGGGCGGCAATACGGTAGATCACACTGCCGTTCTTGCGGGCCCGGGCGGTGACCTTGACGCCGAACTGCTGCATGGCCGCCACCGTCAGGTCCACATAGGAGCGGCTTTCGTAGGGGGGCAATACCTCGATGCTGCTCTCAGATTCCATCAACGGTGCCGCGAACAACAACCCGCTGATGAACTGGCTGGAAATATCCCCCGGCAGGGTGAACCCGCCCGGGCGCAGCCGACCGAAGATGGTGATGCCGTCGGGGTTCTGTTCAAAGCGTAAACCCTGGCGGTCAAACAGCATCTGGTACACTGCCTGGGGGCGGTCAAACAGCCGTCCGGCTCCCGTGAAGCGGATCTTCTGGGCGGTCAGGCTGAACAGCGGGATCATAAACCGCAGGGTGGAACCGCTCTCGTTGCAGAAAACCGGTCGGGTCACCGTCACAAAGCCGCTGGCGTTGCCACGGCCCGTGATGGTCACGGCGTTTTCTTCCTCCTGGATCTTGGCACCCAGCTGGGCGGCGGCGCCCAACGTGGCACGGATGTCCTGGCTGTATTCAATGTTGGTGATATGGCTTACCCCGTCGGCCAGCGCCGCGCAGAGTACGGCGCGGTGGGCGGCACTTTTGCTGGGCGGTACGGTGGCCGTGCCGCCCAGCCGACTGACGTGCAGGCGGGCGTCCACGCTCACATCTCCCGGCCGATGGCAGCGGCCACCTTGCGGCACATGGCGATGGTCTCGGCAAACTTATCGGGCTTCAGGCACTGGGCGCCGTCGCTCCAGGCGCACTGCGGGTTGTCGTGCACTTCGATCTCCAGGCCGTCGGCACCGGCGGCCACGGCAGCAATGGCCATGCTCTGGACGTATTTGTAGTCGCCGGTGGCATGGCTGGGATCCACGATGATGGGCAGGTGGGTCTTTTCCTTCACCACCGGCACGGCGGACAGATCCAGCGTGTTGCGGGTGGCCCGCTCAAAGGTACGGATGCCCCGCTCGCAGAGGATGACATTCTCGTTGCCGCCGGCCATGATATATTCGGCGGACATGATCCATTCCTCGATGGTGTTGGCCAGACCGCGCTTGAGCAGGATGGGCTTGTGCATCTTGCCCACCGCCTTCAGCAGCTGGAAGTTCTGCATGTTGCGGGCGCCGATCTGGACCACGTCCACATACTCTTCAAATTCATCAATGTGGGCTTCGTCCATCAGCTCACTGACGATGGGCAGGCCGGTGACCTCCCGGGCTTTCACCAGGTCCAGAATACCCTCGGTGCCCAGGCCCTGGAAGGAGTAGGGGCTGGTGCGGGGCTTGTAGGCACCGCCGCGCAGGAAGTTGGCGCCGCCCTCCTTGACCAGCTTGGCCATCTTGATCATATGTTCCTCGCCTTCCACGCTGCAGGGACCGGCCATGACTGCGATGGGGGACTGCCCGCCGATCTTGGTGCCGTTCACGTCGATGACGGTGTCCTCCGGGTGGAACAGACGGTTGGCGCGCTTGTAGGGGGCCGAAACACGGGTCACGTTCTCGACCCAGGGGTTGGCCAGTACGTCCTTCTCCGCAATCTTGGTGGTGTCGCCCACCAGGCCGAAGACGTTGTAGTCGGTACCGCGGATCAGCGTGACCGAAAGGCCCTGCTTTTCAAAGCTGTCAATGATGCGGTCCAGTTCGGCCTGGGGTGTGCCTTTTTTGGTGGAAATAATCATGAAGGAAACCTCTTTCTAACAAGTTTTTCGAAAATTACAGCAGCTCGTAGGCCGCAAAGGTGCGGGCGGCCTCCTGGACCACCCGGTCCAGCGTGGTGGAGTTGTCCAGCACGCCGTCCGAAGCATTCCGGTAGAGGGGGGTACGCTCGGCATGGAGTTGTTTGAGGGCTGCGCCCCCCTGGGAGAGTGGGCGGCCTCCCGTGGCCAGTTTGCCCAGCGGGCGCTGTACCCACAGCACCCAGCCGTTCTGGCGCAGGGCATGGACGTTGGCGGGCGTCTTGACAATGCCGCCGCCGCAGGCGATGACCTGATTGGTCCCCTTGGCAATGTCGGCCAGAATGTCCGCCTCATACCGGCGGAAAGCGTCCTCGCCCTCGTGGGCGAAGATGTCGGGAATGTTGTTGCCGGTGCGGCGCTCGATTTCCTCATCCAGGTCCACAAAGGTCTTACCCAGCTGTTTGGCCAGGGCGGCACCGATGGTGGATTTGCCGCAGCCCGGCATGCCGATCAGCGACAGGTTGGCCAGCTGATGGGTCAGGCGTCGGCTGGCAGTGGGGATCACGCTGTCCACGGCATAGAACCGGCCGGTAAAGTACTGGGCGGCATAGACCGCCTGAGCCACCAGCATCTCAAAGCCGCCGGCGGTTTTGATGCCCCGCTCTGCGGCACGCAGCAGCAGTTCGGTGCGGAAAGGATTGTACACCACATCCAGCACGGCTTCCAGCGCCGGGAAGGCCGTGGGATCCAGCATGCACTGGCCCACGTTGGGATACATACCGCAGGGGGTGGTGTTGATGATGATCTGCACATCCCGGCGGCGCATGGCTTCGTTGTAAGTCAGGGCGCCGTACTTGCCGGTGCGGCTGGCCGACAGGATGGTTTTGGCTCCGCCGTCCCGGCAGACCGCCTCCACGGTGGAATGGGTGCCGCCGGTGCCCAGAATCAGTACGGTCTTGTCGGCAAAATCCACCCCGTGGCTGCGGGCCAGGTAGGAAAAGCCCGCATAGTCGGTATTGTACCCGTACAGTTTGCCGCCCCGGTTGACGATGGTATTGACGGCCCCGATCGCTTTGGCTTTGGGGTCCACCACGTCACAGTAGGGAATGACCAGCTGCTTGTAGGGAATGGTCACGTTGATGGCTGCGAAGGCGCGCTTTTCCATAAAGGCGCGGGCTTCGGCTTCGGTGGGCAGGGGAATCAGCTCGTAGTGATACCCCGCCAACTGCTCGTGAATGATTTTGGAATAGCTGTGCCCCAGCTTGGCACCGATCAATCCGTACAACGTTTGTTCCATAGCGGTTCACATCCTTTCCACAGGTTGGTTGACAGGCAGACCGTGCTTTTGGGCCAGGGTGCCGTACCGCACGGTCAGAAGATCCAGCAGGCCGAAGGCGGTCAGGGTGTTTTGCACCACTGCCGCCCGGGGTACAATGCAGGGATCGTGGCGTCCCTTGATCTGCAGCAGGGCGTCCTGCCTGGCGGGAAATGCCACAGTGTGCTGTTCTTTGTAAATGCTGGGGGTGGGCTTGATCACCGTGCGGAACACCACCGGCATCCCGTTGGTGATGCCGCCGTTGATACCGCCGTTACGGTTGGTGGCGGTCACCACCTTGCCCTCCCGCATGGTGAAGGGATCGTTGGCTTCGCTGCCCCGCATGCCGGCAAAGCGGAACCCGGCGCCGAACTCCAGGCCCTTGCAGGCCGGAATGGCAAACATCAGATGGGCCAGCTCACTTTCCACGCTGTCGAACCAGGGCTCGCCGATCCCCGCCGGCAACCCGGTGACGATGGTCTCCAGAATGCCGCCCACACTGTCCCGGTCGCTGCCGGCAGCCCGGATGGCCTCCTGCATGGCGGCTTCCTTGCCGGGGTCCAGCAGCGCAAAGTGGCCGGGTTCCGGTTCGGGCAGTACCAGCCCGGCTGCACTGGAAAGGGGGGCGTCCTCCACCCCCGCACAGGCCGCAATGTGGGTGTACACCCGGATGCCCAGCCCCTTCAGCACCGTTTCGCACAGGGCTCCGGCGGCCACCGAAGCTGCGGTGATCCGGCCGGAAAAGTGTCCGCCACCCCGGGCATCCTGCCAGCCTTCGTACTTGGCGTAGGCGGTATAATCGGCATGGCCGGGGCGCAGCAGATCGGCGGTTTTGGCGTAATCGCCGCTGCGGGTATTCTGGTTGCGGATCATCAGGGTGATGGCGGTGCCGGTGGTATGTCCCTGGTACACGCCGGACAGAAATTCCACGGCGTCGGCTTCGGTGCGGGCGGTGGAAAGTCCGTCGCCGCGGGCACGGCGTCGGTCCATGGCGGCAGCAATGGACGCTTCATCCACCGGCAGGCCGGCGGCCAGACCGTCCAGCACGGCACCCACGGCGGGGCCGTGGCTTTCGCCGAAGATGGTCAGGCTGATCGCATTGCCAAAGGTGTTTTTCATTCCAAACGGATCCTTTCACAAGAGGAATAAAAGAGTACGCCGCACCGGGTGCGGCGGCAAAGGTGCGTTATTCCAGTCCCAGCAGCGCGGGCAGCTCGGCGGTGGGAATCTTCTCCGCCTGCCAGCAGCCCAGGCCCGGGCATTTGATGACGGTGATGGAGCTGCCGCAGGTTTTCTTGTCATGCTGCATGTATTCCAGCACCTTGGTTTTGTTGACTCCCACACGGGTGGGCAGGCCCAGGGTGCGGTAGATGGCCCGCACCCGCTTGACCAGAGCCGGGTCCTCAATCATGGGCAGCATGCCCAGTGCCACACACTCCCCGTGATACAATCCGGTGGTGCGGCGGCCGCGGATGCCCTTGACAGCCTCGATGCCGTGGCCGATGGTGTGACCGAAGTTCAGGCAAGCGCGTACGCTGCCTTCCCGTTCGTCCTGTTCCACGATCTTTTTCTTGAACTTCAGACTGCGGTAGACAATCTGTTCGATGTGCTCTTCGGGATGCTCCTCCTCAAACAGGGCAAACAACTGGGCGTCTCCGATGAGGGCTGTTTTCAGCGCTTCGGCCAGGCCGTTGACCACATGCCGGTGGGGCAGGGTGGCCAGGGTGTCAAAGTCCACCAAAACCACCTTGGGCTGCCAGAAAGCCCCCACGATGTTCTTGGTCTCGCCCAGATCGATGGCGGTCTTGCCGCCGATGGAAGAATCCACCTGGGCCAGCACAGTGGTGGGGCAGTTCACAAAGTCGATACCGCGCATATAGCTGGCGGCGCAGAACCCGCCCAGGTCACCTACCACGCCGCCGCCCACGGCCACCAGCAGGTCCTTGCGGTCCATACCGAAGTCCAGCATGGCCTGCAGCACCTGACCGTACACCTTCAGGCATTTGCTGCCCTCCCCCTGGGGAATGGTGTAGACCGTGGCGTTGGGGCACTGGTCGGCAATGGTGCGGGCATAGGACTCCGGCACGCCGGAATCGGTCAGTACAAATACCCTGCGGTTCTGCACGTTGGTGAACTGGTGCAGATTGGCCAGGCACCCGGCCTTCAGGATAATATCGTAACTGCGGCTTTTCAGTTGCATCGTCAGTTTCATGCTTCGCACGTCCTTCTGTTATGGATTATGATTCCGTGGTGTCCAGGGTAAAAGCCCCCAGCAGACGCAGGGTACTGCAGGCGGCGCGCAGGGTGTCCAGCAGGGTTTCACAGTCGGCGCGGGTACTGCCCGCGGGACAGACCAGCTGGACATAAAAATAATATTCGAACGGCACATGGGACAGGGGACGGCTCTTGATACACTCCATATTGAAGCCCCGGGCACCGATCTGGTCCAGCACGGCGGCCAGCTGGCCGGGTTTATGCCGGGCGGTAAACAAAAGGGCCAGTCGCTGGCCTTCGCCGGTCATGACCGGGGGCTGTTCGGCGCGCTCAATGACAATAAAACGGGTGGTGTTGTCCCCGTCGGCATTGACGCCGGCCGCCAGGATCTGCAGCCCGTACAGTTCGGCTGTCTCGGCGCTGGCGATGGCTGCCACCGACGGGTCCTGCAGCTCGGCCACATGGCGGGCTGCATCGGCGGTGTTGTTCCAGGGATGGGTGGCAAAGCCGTGCTGCTGCAAAAAGACACTGCTCTGGGCCAGCGCCTGGGGGTGACTGACCACGGTGCGCACCCCGGCCAGGGTAGCCCCCGGAATGCCCAGCAGGTCCTGCCGGATGGGCAAATCACACATCCTGGCCACGATCAGACCCGGGTGGGTGTACAGCAGATCCAGCACGGTGGAAACATCCCCGGCATTGGAATTTTCAAAGGGAAGTACCCCAAATTCGGCGTCGCCGTTTTGTACGGCATCAAAGACCTCGCCCCAGGTGGCAAACGATACCGCCCGTGAGAAAGGAAAAAGCCGCCGCAGGGCAATATGGCTCCAGGCGCCCTCCACACCCTGGTAAGCGGCGGTATCACGGCCCAGCATGGCCCGCTGGTAGGCCCGGGACACCGCCATGGCTTCCTGGAGGAAGGCGCGATAGTAGGGGCGCAGGGTTTCATCCTGCAGGCGTGCGATGTTTTTGTCCAGTACGGCGGCTTCCCGCACCGCGTCAAAAACCGGTTTTCCGGTTTCGGCTTTGTAGCGGGCCACATCGGCCACCGCCCGCATGCGCCGCTCGAACAGGGCGGCCATCTCGGCGTCAATGGTGTCTATCTCGCCTCGCGCTTGTTGTAAAAGGTCCATGCCCTGCGACTCCTTTGCCGTATGAATTAAAAATATACATAGTCAGTATAGCATAAAGAAAATGCCACCACAAGAGTGGCGGCAAGAAAAAAGGTACTGTTTAGCCGTGCAGCGCGCTGCGCAGGGCGGCCAGCAGCTCCGCCTGGTAATCGGAGCTGAAGGTGCCATGCAGCAGTTTGGGCAGGGCTTCCTCCTGCAGCCGGCGCCAGCTCTCCGCCTCCCGGCCGGGCAGGATGGGCACAAAGGCCACCCGGTTGGCAGCGGCTGCCTGGGCGTCCCCCATGGCGTCGCCCACCATCATGACCTTGCGGCTCTCATACCCGCAGGCCAGCATGGTGGCGATGGAGTTGGCCTTGCTGCCCACCTCCTGGCCGAAGATGATGTCGGCGTGTTGGGCCAGCCCATAGCGTTTCCATTCGCTGGCAATGGCGCTTTCGTTGGCGGCACTGACCACCGCCAGGTCAGCCACGGCATGCAGCTGACGCAAACTTTCCTGTACGCCGGGAAAAGGCTCAAAGGTGGGTTCCAGCGCCTGGATGCGCCGGTTGCAGGCATTGCTCCATTCCAGCAGCTTGCGCAGCGCCAGACTGCCGGTCTGTTTGAGTTCCTGCTGCAGGCTGGCGGTGGAAAGTTCCGCCGAGGTGCTGACCCAGGTGGCGATATCCTCGCTGCCGGGAACATCGATGCCCCGGTTTTTCAGCCGGTCAAACACCAGTACCACACTCTCAAACCGGGAAATCCCCCGGGTCAAGGTGTGCAGGTTGATTTCCTCCCAGGCGGCCGATACAAAGTCGGCATAGTCCTCCAGGGCAAACACCCGGATCAGCTCGGGGCACATGACCGTTGTATGTTTGATGCGCACGGTGTCCATCACGCAGCCATCTGAGTCCATGCAGACCAAAAATTCACGTCGTTTGGTAAAATCTGTCAAAGTGTTCGCCATTCAGCCATACCCCCCTATGCCTTCCATAACGCTATACTATACATTTCTATCATAGCAAATGCAAGGGGAATTTGGCAATGGTTTTTTGTAAAAAAATCAAACTTTTGTACAAAAATTGCCGCCCCTCAGCAGGGAGTCTCCTCGTCCAGTGCCTGGCCGATGGGCAGATTCAGCAGCAGGGTGGCCATCCCGTCGGCAGGGGTGGGTTGTTTGTTGATGACCACCAGGTCCTTTCCCCGGAAGTAACGCAGCAGACCGGCGGCCGGATAGACTGCCAGGCTGGTACCGCCCACGATCAGCGTGTCGGCTGCGGCGATGGCGCGCATGGCGTTTTCCATTGTTTCCTCGTCCAGCCCTTCCTCGTACAGGACCACGTCGGGTTTGACGATCCCGCCGCACTCGGTGCAGTGGGGCACCCCGTCCCCCTGGCCGGCGGCCTGCTCGATGAATTCCACCGGGTAGAATTTGCCGCACCGGGTGCAGTAATTGCGCAGAGTGGAGCCGTGCAGTTCGTAGACCACCCGGCTGCCGGCCGCCTGGTGCAGTCCGTCGATATTCTGGGTCACCACCGCCTTGCAGATACCCTGCTGCTCCAGTTTGGCCAGACGCAGGTGGGCGGCATTGGGTTGGGCGCCGTGGACAATGAGCTTGTCGCGGTAGAAATTGTAAAATTCCGCCGTGTGGGTCTCGTAAAAACTGTGGGAGAGCATGACCTCGGGCGGGTAACGGAACTTTTGATGGTACAGTCCGTCCACCGACCGGAAATCCGGAATGCCGCTTTCGGTGGAAACACCCGCACCGCCAAAGAACACAAGATTTTTCGAGCGTGCCAATACTTCTTCCAATGCCGGTACCATACAAACTTCCCCTTTCGCTTTTCGCTGGAATGGATTATAATATTGTACAAAACCGATCCATTTTATCGGTCTGATTGTATTATAATGTACAAGGCAAGGGGGATGCAAGATGCAGGAGATTACCCGGGACGTGGTCCGTGCACGGTTGCCCGTGCGCAAGGCGGACAGCAATAAGGGCAGTTACGGCAGTGTGCTGGCAGTGGCCGGCAGCCTGGGATATCGGGGGGCGGCCTCCCTGTGTGTGGAAGGCGCTCTGCGGGGCGGTGCCGGTCTGGTCTATCTGGCCAGTGTGGAGCCGGTGCTGCAGCTGGTGCTTTCCCGTACACCGGAGTGCTGTGCCTGTGGATGCCGCACCGATGGTGGGGGCGGTATCCATCCCCAGGATACCGCCGCCCTGCGGGAATGGTTCCAGGGTCGGGGCACTGTGCTGCTGGCCGGTCCCGGCCTGGGGGAGAGTGCCGGTGCCATCGGCAATGCGCTGCTGGGCAAGCGGCCGCCCTGGGCGGCTGCGGTGCTGGATGCCGATGCCCTCAATGCGCTGGCGTCCGGCAGTCTGCGGGCCGCGCTGCCTGCCCATACGGTCCTGACACCCCATCCCGGTGAGGCGGCACGGCTGCTGGATACCACGGTGCGGGAGGTGCAGGCGGACCGGGAAGGCGCCGTCCGGCAACTGGCAGAGGAATACCACTGTGTGGCGGTGCTCAAGGGCACCGGCACCCTGATCACTGCCCCCGGGGAGCCTGTCTGGCGCAATACCACCGGCAACGCCGGGCTGGCCAAAGGCGGCAGCGGGGATATCCTGGCCGGACTGCTGGCAGGGCTGTTGGCGGCAGGCTGGCAGCAGGGACACAGTGAACTGGAAGCGGCCCTTACGGCGGTGTGGCTGCACGGCGCGGCGGCGGACCGGTGCGCCAAGCGGCGCAGTATGACCGCCATGCTGCCCCAGGACCTGTTCGAGGATCTGGGCGCGCTGTTGTGCGAGCTGGAAAGTTGAATCATTTTGCGGGGAGAGGAAGTTATTTACAACATGTCCATTGAAAAAGTAAAAGCGTATTTTGCTCGGTATGGTATGGAGGCGCGGGTGCGGGAATTTCCGGTTTCCAGCGCCACGGTGGAACTGGCGGCGCAGGCGCTGCATTGTGAGCCCTGCCGCATTGCCAAGACACTGTCCTTTTTGGTGGGGGCAACGCCGGTGCTGATTGTGGCGGCCGGCGATGCCAGAATCGACAACCACAAATACAAAGTAGGGTTTGGCACCAAGGCCAAAATGCTGACCCCCCAGCAGGCCGAAACCCTGGTGGGACACGCAGTGGGCGGCGTCTGTCCCTTTGCGGTGCAGCCCGGTGTGGAGGTGTACCTGGATGCTTCGCTGCGTCGGTTTGACACGGTTTTTCCGGCCTGCGGCAGCAGCAACAGCGCCATTGAGCTGACCATCCCGGAACTGGAACAATACTCGGGCTACAAGGCATGGGTGGATGTCTGCAAGGACTGGAACGAGGTATAAGCATCCGGCAGAAGCAGAAAACCATAGGATCCGCCCCGGCGGAACGGAAAGGAGATTGTTATGACCTATCAGGAAGTTGTGGAAAAAGTCCGGACTCTGTTCGGCAGCGCCGATGTGAGCAACATTCGGGAGCACCTGGCCTATCAGTTCAACATCACGGGGGAGGGAGCCGGCGCCTTCTATGTGGAAGTGCGGGACGGAAAGATGTATATTGAACCCTACGAATACCATGATTGCGACGCGGCCTTTACCTGCACGGCGGATATGCTCTTCAAGCTGGCTGCCGGAAAGGCCGATCCGGTGGCATCGGTGCTGATGGGCAAATTGAAGGTGGAAGGCAGCATCGACAAAGCAATGCACATCAAGGAATTCCTGGCAGCCCACAGGGGCTGATGCACCGGCGGAAAGGATAGGATGATGCGTTCGCACTGGACGGTGGCCCTGGTGGGATGGTTCCTTTTCATGACCTGGCTTTCCCACCAGAGCGGCCCGAAAACGGCAGAGGAAAGCCGTGCCTTGGCGCGGGAATTGCAGCCCTTGCTGCCCGGCCGGGATCCGGAGGCAATCAACTGCCTTTTGCGCAAAGCGGCACATGTGTTGGTTTTTGCGGTGCTGGCAATACTGGCTTCGGGCGCGGCTGTCGCCCCAGGGACCTCTGCGCCTCCGGCGTGGGTGTACGGGCTGCTGGTTGTCTGGTGTTGGGGCGACGAAGCCACCAAGCTGCTGGTACCCGGACGGCATTTCTCCTGGCTGGACGTGGGCCTCAACGGGGCCGGTGTGGTGCTGGGCGCCCTGCTCAGGATGGCGCTGTGGTACAAAATATGAATAACCCCCGGGACCAGGGTCCCGGGGGTTATATTTTATAAACGCGAAAGATCAGTTCCGCCAGGGTTCTTTTCCCTGGTTTTCCACCGTGATCTGGCAGACCGGCAGGGCTGCCAGGGCCGTGTCGTGGGATTGGGGACTCACGCAGGCACAACAGGCTGCGTCCACCGAAAGCTCCGCTTCGGGGAAGGCGGCTTTCAGCACAATGGCGTTGGACAGTACACAGATGCCGGTGCACAGTCCCACCAGCTGGATTTCCAGCGGCTGATCCCCCGCAACCCGGCGGATCCGTTGGGGCAATTCCGTCGAACCGAAGGAAGGCTTGTCCACAAAATGGTCGGCGGGTACGTCCGCCAGTGCGGCGGCCACCGCGGGGTGCAAATCGTGACCGGGAGTGCCCTGAATGCAGTGGGGCACCGGCAGGTGCCGTCCCTCGGTGGTGGACAGGTAGTCCGCTGTGTGGGTGTCCCGGGTCACAAAGATGGCCTCGGGGGGCATCCTACGGATTTTTTCCACCACATTGGGTACAATGGCAGGGGCTTCCCGGGTGCCCAGACTGCCGTCAATAAAGTCCTTCTGCATATCCACAACGACCAGAATTTTCATGGCGAAACTTCCTTTCTGTACCATCATTTCTTGTGGTATTTGCGGTTTTCTTCCTCATACACCGGGTCGCAGGTCAGGTACATGCCCAGTTTGTTCAGCGTGTCGCTGTCCACGCTGGACAGAATCACTGTGGAATGCACATCGCATCCCTTCAGATGGGGCAGCTGTTCCAGGGCGGCGGCCGCATATTCGTTTTCGGAGACTGAGCTGGAAAGGGCAATCAGGATCTCGTCGGTATGCAGGCGGGGATTCTTGCCGCCCAGGTAGGTGGTCTTCAGGGTCTGGATGGGCTCAATGGCCCGTGCCGAGACCAGTTCCGTTTCCTGATCAATGCCGGCCAGGGCCTTCAGCGCGTTGAGCAATGCCGAGGAGGCGGCGCCCAACAGGGGCCCCGTTTTGCCGGTGATGATGCGTCCGTCCGGCAGTTCGATGGCGGCGGCCGGCAGTCCGCCGGTGGCCTGGGAACGGGCATGGGCCTGCTGTTCCACTGCGCGACTGCCCACTGTCAGACCGGCCTGGTTCAGCAGCAGTTCCAGTTTGAAGCGCTCTTCCTTGACGGTGCCGCCTACCTTTTGCTCACACAGGCATTTCATGTAGCGGCGCAGGATTTCCTTGCGGGAGGCCTCACAACAGACCTCGTCATCCACAATGCAGTTGCCCGCCATGTTGACCCCCATGTCGGTGGGGGACTGGTAGGGACTCTGGCCGGAGATCATCTCGAACATGGCATGCAGCACCGGGAAAATTTCAATGTCCCGGTTGTAGTTCACGGCGGTTTTGCCGTAAGCTTCCAGATGGAAGGGATCGATCATGTTCACATCGTTCAGGTCGGCGGTGGCGGCCTCATAGGCAAGGTTCACCGGGTGCTTGAGGGGGAGGTTCCAGATGGGGAAGGTTTCGAATTTGGCGTAGCCGGCTTTGACACCCCGGTGATGCTCATGGTACAGCTGGGACAGGCAGACCGCCATCTTGCCGCTGCCGGGACCGGGGGCTGTGATCACCACAAGAGGACGCTCGGTTTCGATGTAATCGTTTTTTCCGTAGCCTTCGTCACTGACGATGCGGGCCACATCGTTGGGATATCCTGCAATTTTATAATGGCGGAAGGTGCGGATGCCAAGCCCGTGCAGACGGTTCTCGAAGGCTTCCACCTCCGGCGCTGCCGTGTACATGGTCACGCAGACGCTGCCCACAAACAGGCCCACGCCCTGGAAGGCGTCGATGAGGCGCAGCACGTCCATATCGTAGGTGATGCCGTAGTCGCCGCGCATCTTGTTGCTGACGATGTCCTCGGCACTGATGACCACCACGATCTCCGCCTGGTCCTTGAGCTGCAGCAGCATCTGCAGTTTGGAGTCCGGCTGGAATCCCGGCAACACGCGGGAAGCGTGGTAGTCATCAAACAGTTTGCCGCCGAACTCCAGATAGAGTTTGTTGTCAAACTGGGCAATCCGCTCCCGGATGTGGGCCGATTGCATGGCCAGATATTTGTCGTTGTCAAATCCAATCTTCATCTATAGCATTCTTCCTTCCACAGTCCGGGCAGTGTACCGCCCACGATTCTTACACAATAAAGTCAGTATATCATATTGCCATATGGTGCGGCAAGGAAGGCTAAACAAAAAATACATAAAAACAAAAAACCTCACGTTTTCACGTGAGGTTTTTGGTGCGCCCGCAGGAACTCGAATCCTGGACCCTCTGATTAAAAGTCAGATGCTCTACCAACTGAGCTACGGGCACCTATTTGCTTTGCGTTTACAGCCTTAACATTATAGCAAGGCCGCGGCGCCTTGTCAAGGGCTTTTTGTAGGGGATTGCGCAAAAAAATCAAGGGGGATGCACGCCCCGCCCTTGCCAAAAGGCACGGGGCGCGGTATAATACATCTTTAGAATAAAAACCGTAAAGGGGATTGGAAATATGGAAACTTTGGGCAACCTGCGCCGTACCCGCTATTGCGGGGAGGTCAGCCTGGCTGACGCAGGTCAGGAAATGACCGTTTGCGGCTCCATCGCCCGTGCCCGCGATAAGGGCGGCATCATCTTTGCCGACCTGCGCGATACCACCGGCATTCTGCAGCTGGTGTTCGACGAAGACACCCCTAAGGAGGTCTTTGCCAAGGCGGAAAGCCTTAAAAGCGAATATGTGGTGATCTGCCGCGGCAAGCTGCGGGAGCGCGCCGCCAAGACCGACAAGATCGCCACCGGCGACGTGGAACTCTATGTTGCGGAGCTGCGCATCCTCAGCGAAGCACAGACCCCGCCGTTCGAGATCCGCGACGAGATCAACGTCAACGACGACCTGCGTCTGCGGTACCGCTATCTGGACCTGCGCCGTCCGTCCATGCACGAGCCCATCGTGCTGCGCAGCAAGATCATGCAGATCATCCGCAGCTACTTCACCGACAACCACTTCACCGAGATTGAAACCCCCACCCTCATCAAGTCCACACCGGAGGGCGCCCGCGACTATCTGGTGCCCAGCCGTGTGCAGCCCGGTCACTTCTATGCACTGCCTCAGAGCCCCCAGCTCTACAAGCAGATCCTGATGCTGTCCGGCTTTGACCGCTACTTCCAGATCGCCCGCTGCTACCGCGACGAGGACCTGCGCGCCGACCGTCAGCCCGAATTCACCCAGGTGGATGAGGAAATGTCCTTTGTCACCGAGGACGACATCATGACGGTGAACGAAGGGCTGCTCAAGCGCCTCTGGAAAGAGATGCTGGGCATTGACCTGGTCACGCCGTTCGAGCGTATGCCCTGGAACGATGCCATGAGCCGGTTCGGTTCCGACAAGCCGGATACCCGCTTCGGCCTGGAAATCCAGGACGTGACGTCGGTCTTTGCCCACACGGAGTTCAAGCCTTTCGCTGCCGTTATCGAGGCCAAGGGCACCATCCGTGCCATCAACGCCAAGGGCCTGGCCGAAAAACTGACCCGCAAGAACATCGACAAACTGGGCGAGGTTGCCAAGACCTATGGCGCCAAGGGGCTGGCCTACAGCCGCCTGACGGCCGAATCCACCTCCTCCAGCTTTGAAAAGTTCCTCACCGAGGAGGAAAAGACCGCTCTGTACGCAGCTCTCGGGGCCGAAACCGGGGACGTGCTGCTGCTGGTCAGCGATGCAGACTGGGTCAAGGCCTGCACCGCGTTGGGACAGGTCCGTCTGGAGATCGGCCGCAAGTATGATCTCATCGACAACAACAAGTTCAACTTCCTGTGGGTGGTGGACTTCCCGCTGTTCGAGTACAGCGAGCAGGAAGGCCGCTGGATGGCCATGCACCATCCCTTCACCATGCCCAAGGCCGAGGATCTGGACAAGATCGAGAGCGATCCCGGCGCCTGCCATGCCGTGGCTTACGACATCGTGCTCAACGGTGTGGAGCTGGGCGGCGGTTCCATGCGTATCAACGATCCCGCGCTGCAGGACCGTATGTTCAAGGCTCTGGGCTTCACCGAGGAAAAGGCCCGCGCCAGCTTTGGCTTCCTGATGGATGCCTACAAGTACGGTGCGCCGCCCCACGGCGGTATGGCCTACGGCTTGGACCGCATGGTCATGCTGATGCTCAAGAAGGACTCCATCCGTGACGTCATCGCCTTCCCCAAGGTGCAGAACGCCGGCGAGCCCATGAGCGGAGCCCCCGATGTGGTGGACGAAAAGCAGCTGGCCGACCTGTCCATTGCGCTGACCTTGCCCGAAAAAGAATAAGCGACTTTTCTCGAAAAACAAACAAAAAGCCTCTGCCGCAGGGCAGAGACTTTTTTGTATCAGTTTTTGTATTTGGGTTTGGAATCTTCCGGTTGAGAAGTTTC
>ERZ1643251.1456-NODE-1456-length-26770-cov-7.380947_pt1 | contig 26770 bp, 26 predicted proteins | sample MGYA00579261_ERZ1643251 | MGnify/ENA primary metagenome ERZ1643251 (study PRJEB29033, sample SAMEA4952267) | chicken gut metagenome | biome: Broiler Chicken; feature: Gastrointestinal Tract; material: Caecum | place: Ireland | collected 2018 | study: Broiler... | reverse complement strand
TGGTGGAACAGGTGACGAAGACAGATATGCCTACCAGATACGGGCATTTTACTGCTTACGGTTATATTAACAAGCTGAATGGAGAACACCATGTGGCTCTTGTGAAAGGAGAGGTGGGAGAAGGAGAAAACCTTCTCTGCAGGGTTCATTCCGAGTGCCTTACAGGCGATACTTTCGGTTCTCTCCGCTGCGACTGCGGCCAGCAGCTTCATGCAGCTATGAGGCAGATCGAAGAGGAGGGAAGAGGGATTCTTCTCTATATGCGCCAGGAAGGAAGAGGGATCGGACTGATCAATAAGCTCCGGGCATATGAGCTTCAGGAACAGGGGATGGATACCCTGGAGGCAAACCTTGCCCTTGGCTTTAAGGGAGATGAAAGGGAGTATTATATCGGAGCCCAGATCCTTCGGGATCTGGGAGCAAAAACTCTGCGGCTCTTTACGAATAATCCAGATAAAGTATACCAGCTCCAGGACTTCGGCATGGAGATTGTGGAAAGGGTACCCATCCAGGCACCGGCAAATCCCCATGACATACGGTACCTGAGGACAAAACAGAGAAGAATGGGACATCTTCTGGAGTATTAGAAAGGAATAAAATATAAGTGCAAAAAAGGAGAATAAAAGTATGAAAACATTTGAAGGAAAATTAGTGTCTGAGAATATTAAAGTGGGAATTGTCGTAGCCAGATTTAATGAATTTATCACATCTAAATTGTTAAGCGGCGCCATGGATACCCTTATCCGCCATGAGGTAAAAGAGGAAAATATTCAGGTGGCCTGGGTGCCGGGAGCATTTGAAATCCCTCTCATTGCTTCCAAGATGGCAGAAAACGGCAAATACGATGCAGTGATCTGCCTGGGAGCTGTGATCAGAGGAAGCACCAGCCATTATGATTATGTGTGCAATGAGGTTTCCAAAGGGATCGCCTCTGTATCTTTAAAAAGCGGTATTCCCGTGATGTTCGGAGTGCTTACCACAGAAAACATTGAGCAGGCCATTGAGCGGGCCGGTTCCAAGGCAGGAAATAAAGGCTCTGAGTGCGCCGAGGGAGCTATCGAGATGGTAAACCTGATCCGGGAGATCCAGAAAGGCTGACAGAGATTTTGTTCAGTGAGCTGTCGCATTTGTCATATTTGATTAATGCGATAGCTCCCTATTTTGTTGTTTTATCTGTTGCAAATATCTAAATATCGTGTCAATAAAAAGATTTGTATACAAAATATTGTAGAGGTGTAAAAATGACAGAACAAGAATGGCTGGGGGAAGGATACTGTCTAATAGAGGCTTGTATAAAGATGGCCAGGACTTACAGTTATGGAGGGGGCTGCGGCATTGACATTTTTGGACTTGCTCGTAAAGACGCCAGGATCAACAATGCGGCCAAAGAAACTACCGGCTCTGTATCTTTTATGGAACTGTATTCCATGGTCACTTTAAAATGCCATTGCGTAAAAGTGCGAGCAGGAAAAGGGCAGATGTATATCCTTTTTAAGGGATAAACTCCCTGCTCACGCAATATTTTAACACCGTTTCCATCTGAGGAGACACCCACTTATTCCGATGATACAAAAGCTGTTTCCATACCTGAATTTCCAGGCCGGACACTGGCAGGCAGACCAGGGTTCCGGCCTTTACTCTATCTTTTATGACGTAATCGGGGAGAAAGGAGATGCCGGCGCCCTGTTCTACCAGGGAGCAGATCAGTTCTGTGCTCCCGATTTCCAGAACAGGCTGAACTTCCAGGGACAGCTCCGCCAGTTTTTCTTCCAGCAGACGGCGGTAGCTCATGCCTTTTTCTGTCAGGATGAAAGGCTGACGGATCAGTTCCTGGACAGAAAGGGAGGAAGCAGAGGCAAGGCTGGTGCCGGCTCCGGCTACGAAATAAGTATGTACTCTTTCCTCACGGACAATCCGGTATTCTGCATTGTAAATGTGATTATCCAGAGTCAGGATAGCATCTACCTCATTGTGGTTCATAAGCCGGAACATTTCTTCTGTTCCGGCTGCAATGATTTTCAGCGTAATGTCCGGATAAAGACTGCGAAAATGTTGAAAACCTCTGGACAGAAGAGAGGTACACAGAGAGTCAGCGGTAGCCAGACGGATGTGTCCCGCTGCTGTTTTTGTTTTCATGCTGTCTTCCAGCTCCCTGGTCATGCGGTTGACCTGATGAGCATATTCCAGAACTTCCCGTCCCTTTTCTGTGAGATGTACGGTGTGATTGATCCGTTCAAAAAGCTGGGAGCCCAGTTCCTTTTCTAATTGTTTGATCTGAAAAGAGACCGTAGACTGGGAAAAGCCCAGTCTGTCTGCAGCTTTTGTAAAGCTGCGCAGTTCTGCTACATAGATAAATGTTGTCAAATTTTTGGTATCCATAAAGCTCCTCTCCCCGAAAATATTCTCTTTACCATCTGCTTCCATATGCTTCTAAATAGAATCGAATATTTCGATTTATACTATTATAACTATCAATTTTACAGATGATTATTTCTACTATATACTAAAAAGGCGTAATGTACAAGAGACAAAAGAAAGAGGATAGGATATGGAGACAGTTTTTCAAACAGTAAGTAATAAATTTTTGGACATCTTTTACGGGATATTCCATATTTTGTGGGGAGATTTTATTACAGTCCCTCTTCCGGGAGGAAGTTCTCTGGGAATTTCCCTGCTGGTGCTGATTTTGATTCCATCGGGAATCTATTTTACAGTCAGGACCAGATTTCTTCCTTTCCGTCTTTTTTCAGATATGATCCAGGTGGTTACAGAGAAAAAGGGAAATGGACAGAAGGACGGGATTTCCGGCGTACAGGCCCTGATCGTGTCTACGGCAACAAGAGTCGGTATGGGAAACCTGGTGGGCGTAGTGGCAGCCATCTCTGCCGGAGGGGCGGGGGCTGTGTTCTGGATGTGGCTCATTGCCCTTCTGGGGTCTTCCACAGCTTTTGCAGAAGCCACTCTGGCCCAGCTTTATAAGGAAAAAGATCCCCTTTACGGCGGTTATCGGGGAGGCCCTGCCTATTACATACATTACTTTTTCAGAAAGACCAGAGACAGGAGCAAGAAATCCATTATGGCCTGCCTTTTTGCCCTGTCTGGTCTTATCTGCTGGTGCGGCATCAGTCAGGTAATAGGAAATTCTGTTTCCTCTGCCTTTGAAAATGCATTTCAGATACCGCCCCTTTATACCACCATTTTTCTTGTGGTTCTGGCAGCGGTAATTGTGCTCAGAAAAAACGCTTCAGTCCGGGTACTGGATATCATGGTGCCAGTGATGGCAGTGTGCTATCTGCTGGTTACGGTTTTTATCATTGTCACAAATCTGGGGGCCCTTCCGGGAGTCTTCCAGCGGATCTTTGCAGAAGCTTTCGGTTTCCGCCAGGCAGTAGCAGGAGGAATCGGAGCCGTTATCATGAATGGAGCAAAGAGAGGACTTTTCTCCAATGAGGCAGGTTCAGGCTCTGCTCCCTGCGCAGCAGCTGCCGCAGATATCAGTCATCCTGCTAAAGAAGGGCTGCTCCAGGCTTTAGGCGTATTTATTGATACTCTGGTCATCTGCAGCTGTACGGCTATGATCATGCTGCTGACTCCTGAGAGCATGACCGCAGGACTGGAGGGCATGGACCTTCTCCAGACAGCTATGAACTACCATCTGGGAGGTCTGGGAGGCGCCTTTATTGCCATAATCCTCTGGCTTTTCAGCTTTTCAACCTTTATCGGCATCTTGTTTTATGCAAGGTCTAATATCGCTTATCTTTTTGGAGATAACTGGATTTCTCAGAATCTGTATAAGATCCTGGCGCTGGTCATGCTTTTTGTGGGAGGCCTGGCGGCCTATACTTTTGTCTGGGATCTGGGGGATTTCGGCGTGGGGCTTATGACCATTTTTAATATGACGGCTCTGATCCCCATGGCTCCTCAGGCTCTGAACGCTCTGAAGGATTACGAAAAGCAGAAAGAGAACAAAAAAAGTAAGAGGAGAGGAAAAGATTGACCATTGTATTTTCCTTTTAATTGTAGTAGCATTTTACTGTACTTTTCTTTTGGACGAGATCAAGGGGAAGGGATCTGAAGTGGGATGCCCACTTCGTTTTCCAAAAGCGAGACTTGAATAAGTAAGGAGAGGACGTAGAGGAAATGCTTCAGATTCAACACATTTGTAAGGAATACCGAACAGGAAAGCTGGTGCAGAAGGCTCTTGATGATGTAAGCCTGAATTTAAGAGATAATGAGTTTGTAGCAATCCTGGGACCCAGTGGTTCGGGAAAATCCTCCATGTCTTTGTTCACAGCTTTATCCCTGAGCTTTAACAACTTGCGTACCAAGAAGGCAAGGACACTTCTGACTTCTTTTGCCGGATCTATCGGTATTATTGGTATATCACTGATTCTGTCCCTTTCTACAGGGGTAAATAATTATATTCAGAATGTTGAAGAGGACACATTATCAGAATATCCTCTTCAGATACAGAGTACAGGAATGGACTTTACTTCCATGCTTTCTGCCGACAGTGGCGGAAGCGAAGATGAGGAAGAGGCTGGAGAGATAAATGTAATCCAGATGGTGACAGATATGTTCTCTACAATGGATTCCAATGATCTGGAATCTCTCAAGGAATATCTGGACAGCGGAGACAGCGGAATTGAAGAATATACCAATGCCATTGAGTACTCCTACGATGTTGCGCCTCAGATTTATCTTCAGAAAGATGAAGATGTCCGACAGGTCAATCCGGACACCTCCTTTGAGGCCCTGGGTATTGGATCCTCCAGCAGCTCCAGCAGCATGATGTCTTCTATGATGAGCACAGATGTGTTTTATGAAATGCCGGAAGATACAGACCTGTATATGGACCAGTATGATGTGAAGGCAGGCCGGTGGCCGGAGAGATACAATGAGTGTGTTTTGGTGCTTACCTCTGGAGGCGGCATCAGTGATTTTATGCTCTATACTATGGGACTGCGGGATTCTGTAGAACTGGATAAAATGATCCAGCAGTTTATTAATAAGGAAAATGTGGAAGTTCCCGAAAATATGGGAACCTATACCTACGAAGACATCCTGGGAATTACCTTTAAGCTGGTAAACAGTGCAGACTGCTAAGAATATGATGAGCAGTATCAGATCTGGAGAGACAAGACAGATGATACAGAATATATGAAAAACCTGGTAGACCAGGGAGAAGACATCACCATCGTGGGCATTGTCCAGCCCAGTGAAGGTGCTAATGGAGCTCTTCTCAGCGCAGGTATTGCATATCCTTCAGATCTGACTGAGCATGTGGTACAGGAGGCAGAAAACAGTGAGATCGTTCAGAAACAGCTGGAAGATCATACAGTGAATGTCTTTACCAATGAAGCCTTCGGAGAAGAAAGCAGCCAGAGTGATTTTGATATGAATTCTCTGATCACAGTGGATGAAAGGGCTCTGCAGGAAGCGTTCCAGTTTGATGAAAGTGCTATGACAGAGGGACTTTCCGGAACTTTTGACTTCTCCGGAATGGAAGGCATCGATCCGGGAACTCTGGACCTTTCCGGTATGCTGGACTTGGGAAGCATCACCCTGGACCTGCCTGAGATGCCTGAGATGAACCTGGGAGATCTGATGAGCAGCCTGAATATCCAGGTGACAGCAGAAGATATGGAAACTATGATTTCCGGCCTGATGGAGGGCTATCAGGCTTACGCTCAGGAAAATCCCCAGGCGGATTACTCTCAGCTGGGAACCTATTTCCTGAATTACCTTCAGACAGAAGAAGCCAGGACCATTCTCTGTGACAGTGTCAAAGATATTATGGCACAGAACGGGACTATAACTGTGTCTGGGGATCAAATACAGGCTATGTTCCAGGAGATTCTTGCAGGTTATCAGGCCTATGCAGCTCAGAATGGATATACAGACCCAGAGATGTTTGATGACTATCTTCTGGAATACCTTCAGACAGAAGAAGCTCAGACAATCCTGGAAAGATGGGGAGGGGAAATCTTCCAGACCAACGGAGAAGTCTGGGTGACTCAGGACCAGTTGGAAGCACTGGCCGGAAATATAGCGGCAGGCTACCAGACCTATGCTTCTGCCAATGGACTTCCGGACCCTGCACAGATTGACGACTATTTTATGGAATATCTGAGTACGGAAGATGCCCAGCAAAGACTGACCCAGGGACTTTCCACTATGATTGACACAGGCAGCCTTCGGGATCAGATTTCCCAGTCTATGGAGGGATATATGCAGGAACTGATGGCCTCTTATTCCGGAACTTTAGGCCAGGCTTTGGAAAGCCAGATTTCTTCAGCAATGGAGCAGATGATGACTCAGATCAGCAGCGCAATGGAGACTGCTATGACCCAGGCTATTGCTCAGATCGGAGAGAATCTTCAGTCTGCTATGAACATTGATGCAGAGGCTTTTTCTAATGCTTTTACCGTGAATATGAGCGGAGATGAGATGGCGGAGCTTTTTATGTCTATGAATTCTACCCAGGATGCTACTTATGAGAACAATTTGAGAACCCTGGGATATGTGGATTTTGATACACCAAGCGGTATTGATATCTATCCCAAAGATTTTGAGAGCAAAGAATCTGCAGTAAACATCCTGGATGCCTATAACAGCCGCATGGAAGCAGAAGGAAAAGATGAGCAGGTGATCACTTACACCGATGTGGTTGGCAGCCTTATGTCTTCTGTGACAGATATTATTGACATTATTAGCTACGTACTTATCGCTTTTGTAGCCATATCCTTGGTAGTATCCTCTTGTCCCTTAGGGAGAGGCAGTTCCTCATACCAGGCCCCTCTTTTTTCTCCCCTGTAGCTGGAATACAGGAGATACAGATGAAAGCACGCTTTTTCTTGCGTGCTTTTGCTGTTTGTGGTAATATAACAGATAAGAAAAGAAGAAAAGGTGAAAAGAGATTATGGCAGTAACAATACAGCAGATTGCTGAGAAGGCAGGAGTTTCCAGAGGAACTGTGGACCGGGCCCTCCACAACAGAGGAAGGATTAATCCACAGGTAGCAGAACGGATCTGGGAACTTGCAGATGAGATGGGCTATGTGCCCAAAGAGAGAAAGAAAAGAGAAAACGGCAAAAAGAAAATAAAAATAGGTGTGGTGACTCAGCTTGCCAAAGCATCTTTTATGCTGGAGATAAACAGGGGAATCCGGACGGTTGCTTTGGAACTGGCTGACCGGGGTATTGAACTGATTTTAAAAGAGGGTATTTACGTAGATGAAAAGGAACAATTAACGGCTGTCCGGGAATTGCTTGAGGAAGGAATACAGGGACTGGCGATTATGCCAGTGGATTGTGAAGGCGTCAGGGCAGAGCTGAATCGTCTGACAGATGAAGAACATATTCCGGTGGTGACTTTTAACTCAGATATTGTGGGGACCAGAAGGCGATGCTTTGTGGGAATGGATAACCGGCAGAGCGGGCGGACCGCCGCAGGGCTTATGGGGCTTCTTACAGGCGGCAGAGGAAAGGTTCTGATTATTACCGGGTATTTCAGCAATGATGTAGATAACCAGCGGGTAGACGGCTTTGTTGAGGAGGCGAAGAAAAGTTATCCAGATCTGGAAATTGCAGGTGTTCAGGGCAGTTTCGATGACACTGATGAGGTAGAGCGGATTGTGGAGAACGCTATGACAGGTATTGCCGGGATCAGAGGGATCCTGGTAGTCTCCGGAGGCCAGGCAGGAGTGGGAAGAGCCTTTGAAAAGCTGAATATCCAGGACCGGCCTTATGTGATCATTTATGACCAGACGCCTAAGAATGAACGGGCTTTAAAGAGCAATGTAGTGGATTTTCTTATTGACCAGAATGGATATGTGCAGGGCTATCGTCCGCCTCATATTCTGGCAGATCTTCTTCTAAAAGGAAGGGAGCCGGAAAGGGAATTCTGGTTCACAGATATAAATATAAAAACAAAATATAATTTGTAAGGACACAGAGACTGCTGTATTGAACAGAAAGGGAAAATATTCCCCGATATGTTTTATGAGGCAGTCTCTTTTTATGTATGCGTGCCAAGAAAAATGCGTGCATAATATAAAATAACGCAAAATATAAAAATGTACGCAAATAGCACTTGTGCATTTTGACGTAAAGTGTTATTATGAGCATATAAAGAAACTGTACACTATCAGTAACGAGAACTGAAAGAAAAGGAGAAAGTAAAATGGGAGAAATCAAAAAACTGGGTTACTATGTAAACGGTTCTTTTAAGGAATCTAAGACGGAGAAGTACACAGATGCTTACGATCCAAGTACGGGAGAAGTAATCGCGAAGGTTCCCTGCTGTACCCCTGACGAAGTAGAGGAGGCTATCCAGGCAGCGAAAGCGGCATTCCCAGGCTGGTCTGGCACACCTGTAAAGAAAAGGGTCCAGATCCTTTACAAGGTACGGGAACTCCTTTATGCGCATATGGATGAGCTGACTATGTCTGTGGCAAAAGAGAACGGCAAGGCCTGGGCAGAAGCAGAGGGAGATGTGCTGAAAGCTATCGAAGGCACAGAGCAGGCGATTTCCGCACCTTCCCTTATGATGGGTGAGAGCCTGATGAACGCATCTAAAGGATATGACACAGTTTCCTACAGAGAGCCTCTGGGAGTTTTTGCAGGAATTATTCCTTTTAACTTCCCTGCTATGATACCTATGGGCTGGATGACTCCTATCTGCATCGCCTGCGGTAATACTATTGTACTGAAAGCAGCTACTTTTACACCTCAGACCTGCATGCGCATTGCAGAGCTGTACAAAGAAGCCGGACTTCCTGACGGCGTAATCAATATTGTTACCTGCTCACGCCATGAGGCAGAGATTTTCCTGAGCCATCCAGATGTAAAGGGTATTACTTTTGTAGGCTCCACTTCTGTTGGAAAACATATTTATGCTACGGCAGCTTCCAATGGCAAGAGAGTACAGGCTCTCTGCGAAGCTAAGAACCATGCTCTGGTACTGGAAGATGCGCCTATTGAGAGAACAGCAGCAGGAATCATCAACGCTTCTTTTGGATGTGCAGGAGAAAGATGTATGGCCCTTCCTGTAGTGGTAGTACAGGAAAGTATTGCTGACCAGCTGGTAAATGCCATTGTAGAAAAAGCAAAGGCACTGAAAGTAGGACCGGCTTATGACAAGGCTTCTGGCATGGGTCCGGTAATCAATGCTAAGCATAAAGAATCTGTGGTTAACTGGATCAATAAAGGTATCGAAGAAGGTGCAGAACTGGTACTGGACGGAAGAGACATTGTGGTTGAAGGCTATGAGAACGGCTTCTACGTAGGACCAACAATCCTGGATCATGTAAAACCGGGAATGACTGTAGGGGACAGAGAAATTTTCGGACCAGTGCTCTGCATTAAGAGAGTAAAAGATTTCGAGGAAGGTCTGGCTGTAATGAATGCAAATCCATTTGCAAATGGATCTGTGATCTTTACACAGAATGGTCATTATGCAAGAGAATTTGTCAGCCGCACAGACGGAGGTATGGTAGGAGTAAATGTAGGTATTCCTGTACCTATCGGCATGTTCCCATTTAATGGACACAAACAGTCCTTCTTTGGAGACCTCCATACTCTGGGCAAAGACGGCTACCGTTTCTATACAGAGCGGAAAGTAGTTACCACCCGGTGGTTTGATGAAGAAGAAAAGAAAGTAAAAACCGTTTCTACATGGGACGGAACCATCTGATGGCCGGATACGCCTTAAGCACGGAGAAAAAACGGAGGTAAGGTATGAAATATATAGAATTTGACCAGTCCAGGCCTATGGATCTGGTACTTCTGGGACGAGTGGCCATTGACTTCAACCCTGCGTACAATGACCAGGTAAAAGAAGAGTTTAAGCCTTTGAAAAAGGTACATATGTTTGAAAAATTCGTAGGAGGCTCCCCTGCAAACATTGCGGTGGGAGTCACCCGCCACGGACTGAAGGCAGGATTTATCGGAAAAGTTTCCGACGACCAGTTTGGAGATTTTGTTACCGAGTATTTCCAGGAACAGGGAATTGATACTTCTCATATTACAAGATGTAAAAATGGAGAAAAACTGGGCCTGACTTTTACGGAAATGCTGTCTCCAAAAGAGAGCAGCATCCTGATGTATCGGAACTGTATCGCAGATCTTCAACTCCATGTAGATGATATTGATGAAGATTATATCCGTCAGACCAAGGCCCTTTTGATTTCAGGAACCTCTCTGGCAGAAAGCCCTTCCAGAGAAGCGGCTATTAAGGCTGTTATGCTGGCAAAGAAGAACCAGACCAAGGTAATCTTTGACATTGACTACCGGGCATACAACTGGAAAAACAGCGACGAGATCTCTATTTACTATTCTATAGTGGCGAAAGAAGCAGATATTATCATGGGCTCCAGAGAAGAATTTGACCTGACAGAAAAACTGATAAGACCTGGAATGACCGATGAAGAAAGTGCTGCTTACTGGCAGAACTGTAATGCAAAGATCGTGGTGATCAAGCATGGTATGCAAGGCTCTACTGCCTATACCTGCGATGGAGAAAAGTTCAGCATTAAGCCATTCCCTGTAGAAGCCAGAAAAGGCTTCGGCGGAGGAGACGGATACGGCTCAGGATTTCTTTATGGCCTGTACCAGGGCTGGCCCATCATAGACTGTCTGGAATTTGGCTCTGCAGAGGCTTCTATGATGGTGAGAAGCAATAACTGCTCAGATTCCCTTCCCGGCCCCCAGGAGGTCCATGATTTTATAAAAGAGGAAAAAGAAAAATTTGGCGAGATGATCGCAAGAGTATAGAGACCAGAAAAGGAGAGTAGAGGTCATGGGGAAAACAACCAGAATGACGACGGCCCAGGCCATCGTGAAATTTTTAGATAATCAGTATGTGTCCATGGACGGCGTGGAGACAAAGTTTGTAGAAGGCTTCTTTACAATTTTCGGTCATGGTATTGCAGTAGGTCTGGGAGAAGCTCTTGATACAAATCCTGGACAGCTCCGTGTCTTCCAGGGAAGAAATGAGCAGGGCATGTGCCATGTGGCGACGGCCTTTGCAAAACAGAGCAGCCGGAAACGGATCATTCCCTGCGCTTCATCTATAGGCCCAGGTGCAGCAAATATGGTAACAGCCTGTGCTACTGCTACAGTAAACAATATCCCTCTGCTGGTATTTCCTGCGGACAGTTTTGCTTCCAGGCAGCCAGACCCAGTGCTTCAGCAGCTGGAGCAGAGCAGCAGTCTGGCAACAACTACCAATGATGCATTTAAGCCCGTATGTAAATACTGGGATAGAGTTACCAGGCCGGAAATGATCATGACAGCTCTGATAAATGCCATGCGTGTGCTGACAGATCCGGCGGAGACCGGTGCATGCTGCATCGCCCTGTGCCAGGATGTAGAGGGAGAATCCTTTGATTTTCCAGATTATTTCTTCAAAAAAAGAGTGCACAGGATTACCAGACCTGTGGCTGTAGAGGAAGAACTGGAGGACCTGGTTCAGGTCATTTCAGAGGCCAAAAAGCCTCTGGTCATTGTAGGCGGCGGCGTACGCTATTCAGAAGCTGGAGAGACCGTGGAGAACTTCTGTGAAGAATTCGGGATTCCTTTTGGCGAGACCCAGGGAGGAAAAAGCGCCTGCAGATCCAGCCATCCCTATTGTCTTGGCGGCATTGGAGTAACAGGAACTTATGCTTCTAATATTATTGCAAAGGATGCAGATGTAGTCATTGCTGTAGGCTCCAGACTGTCAGACTTCACTACCAGTTCCAAGCATTTGTTCCGGAACGAGAATGTGCAGTTCGTGACCATCAACAACAGCCGTTTCCATGCTTATAAGATGGATGCCGTTAAGGCAGTGGGAGATGCAAAGGTGACAGTTGAAGCCCTGGCCGGGAAACTGCGGGCCAAGGGTTATCATTCAGCCTATACAGATGAAATCAAAAAGGCAAAGGAAGCCTGGGATAAAGAAATGGAGCGTCTGGGAGCTATTGCCTATACAGGCGAGGATTTTGAACCTCTTATCAAAGCAAGAGATCCCAGAACTATACCGGAGTTTGTGAAGCTGACCAAAGGCGTGATCACACAGACTGCCGCCCTGGCTGCAATTAACAGGACGATTGATAAAGATGCCACAATTATTACAGCAGGAGGCTCTCTGCCAAGCTGTATGCAGAGAATGTGGAGAACAGATAAACGGGGCGGCTATCATGCAGAATATGGTTATTCCTGTATGGGATATGAAGTGGCTGCTACTCTGGGTGTAAAATTCGCAGAACCGGAAAATGAGGTCTACTGTGTAGTAGGAGATTCCAGTTTCCAGATGCTTCACAGCGAGATTATGACTATTATGCAGGAGAGACAGAAAGTCAATATTTTGATCTTCGATAACTGTGGCTTTGGATGTATCAACAATCTGGAGATGAATCACGGGATCGGCAGTCTTGCCACAGAGTTCCGCTATACAGACGGCAAGAAGCCTACAGGAGATCTGATCCCGGTAGACTACGCTAAAATCGGAGAGGGATACGGACTGAAGACCTATACCTGCCATACTATAGAAGAGCTGGTAAATGCCCTGGAAGACGCAAAGAAACAGGATAAGGCCTGCCTTTTTGACCTGAAGGTGCTTCCAAAGACCATGACTGACGGTTATGAGTCCTGGTGGGATGTGGGAATTGCCACTACCTCAGAAAAAGAAAGCGTGCGGAAAGCCTGTGAAGGCGTTCTGAAAGGAAGAGAAGAGGCCAGAGTATATTAAGGAGAGAAGCAAAATGGGAAAAGTATTTGGTTACCCGGAATTCGATGAAAAGGGAGAAAAAATCCTGACTACCTATGATAATGACTACAAAGATATGATGATGGACATCCGTGTTTATCGTATGAAAGCAGGTGAGACCAGGACATTTGGTTTTGAAGGAGAAGAGACAGCAGTGCTGCTTCTGGAAGGAAAAATAACCTTTTCCTGGGATGACCAGAAGGCTCAGGTGAGCCGGGAAAGTGTATTTACAGAAGGACCCTGGTGCGTTCATGTGTGTACCGGAGCAAAAGTTTCTGTTACCGCAGATACAGAGGCAGAGATTTTGGTGCAGAGGACAAAAAATGAGAAAGAATTTCCAGGAAAACTCTATAAGCCGGAGGATGCTCCCTGGGGTTATTCCTGTGTGGGAAAATTTGGGAATGTAGCAAAGAGAAGAGTTAATACCATCTTTGATCACGACATTGCTCCCTGGTCTAATATGGTCCTGGGAGAGGTGCTCAATGACAGAGGAAATTGGTCAGGATATCTGCCTCACAGACATCCCCAGCCAGAGACTTATTATTTTAAGTTTGACCGTCCGGAAGGCTTTGGCGCCAGCTTTGTAGGAGATCAGGTGTTTAAGAGTGTGGAAGGAAGTTTCTCTGCCATTCCGGGAGGAGAGCTTCATCCACAGGCAGTGGCTCCGGGATTCCAGATGTATACCTGCTGGATGATCCGCCACATTGACGGAAATCCCTGGCTGCAGACAGACCGCTGCGAAGACGAAAAATATACATGGCTCCATGAGGCGGAGTTTTAGACAGAGGGAGAGAAAAAAATGGCCAGAGAGTTTATTATGCCGGGACATATTATTTCAGGACCGGGAGCATTGGAACAGGCAGGAACATGGTTTGCCTCTTTTGGGAAAAAAGCATTTATCGTTACAGATCAGATGATGATCCAGCTGGGAAACTGTCAAAAACTGGAAGAAGTGTTAAAAGCTCATGGGGTAGATTACTACATCTTCAGTGAGATAACAGGAGAGCCTACAGACCTTATGGTAAAAAAAGGGCTGGCTGCATACAAGGAACAGAGCTGTGATTTCCTCATCGCTCTGGGCGGAGGAAGCGCTATTGACGCCATGAAAGCAGTGGCCTCCCTGGCAGAGTCTGGCGGAGAGATTTCCGACTACATGGGAAAAGAGATTCAGGTAAAAACTCCTCCTATGGCTGCCATTCCTACAACTGCAGGAACCGGGTCAGAGGCTACCCAGTTTACGATTATCACAGATACAGAGAAGGACATTAAAATGCTCCTGAAAGGGCGGGTGCTTATGCCGGATATGGCAGTGATCGATGCCAGATTTACCATGACTGCGCCGCCTAAAATTACGGCGGCCACAGGTCTGGATGCACTTTGCCATGGAATAGAAGCATATACTTCCAGGAAGGCTCAGCCTATGTCCGATACCTTTGCCCTTTCGGCAGTAAAACGTATTTTCAGATATCTGCCTAAGGCTTACAGAGACGGGAAAGACCAGGAGGCAAGAGAGCAAATGGCTCTGGCAGCCCTGGAAGCAGGGATTGCTTTTAATAATTCCTCTGTGACGGTTATCCACGGTATGAGCCGTCCTATCGGAGCCCTGTTCCATGTAGCTCATGGACTGTCTAATGCCATGCTCATGAAAGAATGTCTTACTTTTGCTCTTTCTGGGGCAAAGGAAAGATTCGGGGACCTTGGAAGAGTTGTGGGAGTCGCATCTGAAAATGATACAGATGCAGAGGCTGGCAGAAAATTTCTGGCCGGAGTAGAAGCCCTTGTAAAAGAACTGGATATCCCTGATCTGGAGGGCGCAGGGATCCAGCGGGAGAAATTTTTTGAATTGATCGACAAAATGGCTCATGACGCCATGGAAAGCGGAAGCCCTCAGAATACTATGAGAGATATAACCGAAGAAGAAGTAAAAGAAATTTATAAAAAACTTTGGTAAAAGGAGCAGGAAGAATGGTTAAGGTAGGTATTATCGGAGCAGGAAGAATTGGGAGAGTACATATTACCAGTATCACAACAAGAGTCCCTAACGCAAAGATTAAGACAGTGGCAGATCCTTTTCTGTCAGAAGAGACAGCAGACTGGGCAAAAAGCATGGGAGTAGAAAAAACTACAAAAGATTATAAGGAAATCATTGAGGACCCAGAGATTGACGCAGTGCTGATCTGCTCTTCCACAGATACGCATTCACCTATTTCTGTAGAAGCGATTAAGGCAGGAAAACATGTATTCTGTGAGAAGCCTATTGATCATGATGTAGAAAAGATCATGGAAGTAATTAAGGCCCTGGAGGGAACAAACCTGAAATATCAGGTAGGATTTAACCGGCGTTTTGACCACAATTTCCAGTCTCTTCAGGAAGCGGTAGCTCAGGGAAAAGTGGGAACTCCTCAGATTATTAAGATTACTTCCAGAGACCCTGAACCGCCCAGCATTGATTACGTAAAAGTATCCGGAGGCATGTTCCTGGATATGACAATCCATGATTTTGACATGGTTCGTTTCCTGGCAGGCTGTGATGCAGAAGAAGTTTATGTTCAGAGCGCAAATCTGGTAGATCCTGCTATTGGAGAGGCTGGAGATGTGGATACGGCAGTGATCACTCTGAAAATGGAAAATGGAGCCATTGCGGTAATCGACAACTGCAGAAAGGCTGTTTATGGTTATGACCAGAGAGCAGAAGTCTTCGGTTCCGAAGGAATGGCTGCAATTTCCAATGACAGCCAGTCTAACATGGTAGTCAGCAATGCTCAGGGAGTTACAGGGGAGAAACCAATGTTCTTCTTTCTGGAGAGATATATGGATGCCTATGGCAAAGAAATCGCTGCCTTTATTGATGCTATTGAAAACGATAAAGAGACGCCCCTTAATGTATATGACGGCTTAAAGCCTGTGCTTATGGGACTTGCAGCTAAAAAATCCAGCCAGGAACACCGTCCTGTTAAAATTTCTGAGATTATGGGAGAATAGGAGGAAGGAACAATGCTGGATAAAAATAAAGTAAAATTGGGAATTGCTCCTATTGCATGGACCAATGACGACCTTCCGGACTTGGGAGGAGAAAATACTTTTGAACAGTGTGTCAGTGAGATGGCTCTGGCAGGATTTACTGGTTCAGAGGTGGGAAATAAATACCCCAAAGATACAGAAGCGCTGAAAAAAGCTTTGGAACTTCGGAACCTGGAAATCTGTAACCAGTGGTTTTCCAGCTTTCTCCTTACAAAACCCTTTGAAGAAGTGGAGAAAGAATTTCGTGCACAGCTGGAATTTCTGAGAACTATGGGTGCCAAGATTATCGGTGCCTCTGAGCAGAGCTACAGCGTCCAGGGCCAGGAGGACACGCCGGTTTTCGGGAAGAAATATGTTATGAATGATCAGGAGTGGGAAACCCTCTGTGACGGTCTGAACAGACTGGGAAAAATCGCCAAAGAAGAATATGGCATCTCCCTTACTTTCCATCATCATATGGGTACAGTTGTCCAGGATCCAGATGAGGTAGAAAGGCTTATGAAAGGCACAGATCCGGAGTGTGTAAGCCTTCTCTATGATACCGGCCACTTTGCGTACTGCGGTGCAGACCCTCTGGAAATGGTGAAAAAGTATGCAGACAGGATCAAACATGTGCATCTGAAAGATATCCGTCCGGAAGTGGTTCGGAGAGTGAAAGAAGAGGGACTCAGCTTCCTGGATGGGGTGCGGGCAGGAGCCTTTACTGTTCCAGGAGACGGTTCTATTGACTTTGTCCCTATCTTCAGAGTGCTGGAAGAGACTGGGTATGAAGGATACATGCTGGTAGAGGCGGAGCAGGACCCTGCCAAAGCAAATCCTCTGGAATACGCCATCAAGGCCAGAAAATATATTGCTGAAAATACAGGACTGTAAAACTTCATAGCTGCCGTATGAAACGTATGTCAGGAATATTTAACGATGAATATTCTAGAGCGTTGTTTCATACGGCGGCTTTTTTGTTCTATAGGAAAACACACTTTGTTCAAAGGAACAGTTCAGGTATTTTTTCCTTTTCTATATTGGGTAGGGGTCCTGCCTTTCTTTTGCCGGAACAGTCTGGAAAAATACAAGGCATTGTCATATCCTACAGATCTGGCAATATCACTGATGGGCAGTTCAGTTTCCTTCAGCAGACTGCAGGCCCTGCGGATACGGAAATCTTGCTGCTCCTGATCGACAGTTCTATTGTAGAAATTTTTGTAAACCAGGGAGAAATAGTGTTTACCACTAGGATTTATCTGGAAAAGAATGAAAGAGAAATCTCCTTTCAGCAGTGGGAAAATATTTCACTGGAAACAGTAAAAGAATAAAGAAGAATTAAAATTACCCCCAGGATACAGAGGACGCTGGTACCGTTGTATCCTGGGGGTTTTTGCTGCATTGACAGGCAGCAGGTTAGGCTAGATCTGTATGCTCATAGAAATAGACAGATAAGCAGGCGGATACTATAAGCATCAGGAAGCTGACAGATAAGAGCATGCCGTAAAAAAGGGACGGGGGCAAAGGCTGGATAAGTCTCTTGAACATATCAGCTTTGCTCAGAACAAAAGGAGCCAGAAAGGGGCAAGCCATAATGATGATCGTGGTAACAAACTTCGTCTTTTCAAATCCCAGGCGGTATTGGAGGGGAAGGTAAATGCCGTAGAAAACCGTGATAATAGAAAAGACCAGAACAGCCATTCCCCCATGAAATCTTCCCAGTCCGGGCAGGAGCAGAGATTCCAGCAGGTAGAGCAAAGTGCAGACAGTATAGATTACCAGGCAGAAGGCATACTTTCCAAGTACCATCAGCCGCCGTGGATAAGGCGATGAACAGAGGAGAAGGGATGCTTTGGGAGACTGATATTCTTTCAGAAAAACATACTGTAGAAGCAGAAATATGGAGTAGACTACAGAGATAAAATAAGTCAGAGGTCCTGCAAATTCCGGCAGCCGGGAGAGCAGAAAAATAGGCAATAGTAAACAGAGTGCAGCCATAAAAAGCACGTATTTTTTTACCAGTATAAAATCTTTTCTAACTAAATTCAGCAGCATTTTCTTTCCCCCTTTCTATATAACTCAGCATGATATCCTCCACTGTGGGACGTTCTACAAGGATGTTGGGAAGACGCTTCTGTATTTGGGATATATGGCTGGTCATGCCGGCGAAACCGAAATCCGTTTCATGAATACTAAGAAACAGACTACGGATATTTTCATTTAAATCCCCTTTACTGCCTTTAATAATACGATATCTGTCCATAAGCTGGTCTTTTTCTTCTTGGAATACAATACGCCCTTCATTTATCATAATCAGCATATCTGCGATTTTGTCTAAATCCGAGGTGATATGAGTAGAAAACAATACGCCTTTTCCGCCCTGTTCCATATAATCTCTCAAAACATTCAGAAGCTGGATGCGGGATAAAGGGTCCAGACCGCTGGTAGGTTCATCCATGATCAGCAGCTCTGCCTTATGAGAGAGTGCCAGAGCCAGGGCATACTTCACCTTCATTCCCCTGGAGAGATTTTTGATCTTTTCCTTTGGATTCAAGGAAAATCTTTCCAGATAAGATTGGTAATCCTGCTCACACCAGGAGGAATAAGCCGGTGCAAGGATTTTCTTCATCTCATCCAGAGACAAATCTTCATAGAAACCGCCGCTGTCCAGAACTACGCCGATGCGGTCTTTGATCTGCTTTTCATTTTTTCCCATATCCATGCCAAAAAAACGGACATTTCCAGTAACGCCTCTGGCCAGGCCAAGAATGGACCGAAGAGTGGTGGTCTTTCCGGCACCGTTTATTCCGATAAATCCGGTAATGCAGCCCTCAGGCAGGGAAAAGCTCACGTCTTTCAGAGAAAAACTATCATAGGATTTGTTTAATCCAGTTACATCTAAAACCGTATCCATTTCCTCACTCCTCCTCGTATAAAATCTCCATCATGGCATTTAATTCTTCTCTAGTGATGCCCAGAGAACGGGCAGTATCGATCATATCCTGCATTTTTTCCTCCACAAGCCGCCGTCGGGAGTCCCGGAGAAGTTCTGCGTTGCCGGCAGATACAAAGGTTCCAATTCCCACCTGACTTGTGACAAAGCCTTCTTTCTCCAACTCCTCATAAACCCTCCGTATAGTCAGAACACTGACCTTCAGATCATTTGCAAAAGAGCGGATAGAAGGAAGGGGATCTCCTTCCTTCAGTTCCTCCCGTAAAATGGCATCCTTGATCTGTTCTTTAATCTGCTGATAGAGGGGACTGTCGGAAGTGTTTGATATAAGTATGTTCAAAGAGAGCTGTACCTCCAGTCTGTAGTGTGATGTTTATATATACACACTATATACTATGAGCACATAAGTGTCAATAGATGTTAGGAAAAGAAAAATTGCAATTTTTTGAAAATCAGGTAAACTAAGAGATAGAATAAATAGCCAACGGGGTGTATGGAAATGACAGAAAAGCTGAGTATTCTCTGTGTTTTAAATCAGAGGGGAAAGTACCGGATCATAAAAGAAGCCGTGAAAGAAGGAGAAAGTCCGGAGGAATGTCTGCTAAGAACGGCTAAAATAAGAGAAAACAATCCATCTCTATCCTGGAGAGCCAGAGGAATCCTTACTTTGGTCAGAGAGGGAAAATTCACGGAATACGTGTTTTTATTCAGTGCTCACGGCTCTGATTCCATGGAAAAAGAAAAATCCGCGAATATTGTTTCCTGGGAAAACGCAGGCGAAGTCTTGAATAAGGTTGCAGGAGAGGAGGAAAAGATCTGTTTTCGGCTTCTGATGGATGACGGTCCTTTCTTTTCTTTGAAAGTGATCCTGGACAGGAGAAATATCCTTCAACTGGCTTCTTTGAACGGAAAATCTCTGGAGCTTTTCGATATTCTCAGGGAAGACGGAAGTGTATCGGGCATCGTTCGGGAACGTGGCGTGGCCCATCTGGATGGCAGTCTTCATCCCACTTCTCATATCTGGATCGTCCGAAGAAATCAGAAAAGCGGCTGGGACCTTCTGCTCCAGAAGAGAAGCCTGATGAAAGATTCGAATCCCGGGTGCTATGATATTTCTTCTGCAGGCCATGTAGCCGCAGGAGACGCCTATCTCCCTGCTGCTCTGAGGGAGCTTGAGGAAGAGCTGGGAATCCGGGCAGAGGAGAAAGACCTTCGTCTGGCAGGCATGCGGAAAGCATACTTTGAAGATGTATTTTATGGAAAGCCTTTCCGGGATTATGAGATAAGTGCAGTCTACATATATGACAGACCGGTAGATGAGGAAAACCTGATTCTTCAGGAATCTGAAGTAGAGGCGGTAAAGTGGATGGATTTTAAAGAGTGCTGCCAGGAAGTAAAGGAAGGCAGTATGAAGAACTGTATTTATATGGACGAGTTGGAGATTGTTGGAAAATATTTAGATATATGGAATACAGAGGAGGATGAAGGATATGATCCAAAAAGAGGGAATGGAGGAAAAATATGCCGGTAACTTTAGAAGAAATAGCCAAAGCAGCAGGGGTCTCCAGAGGTACTGTAGACAGAGCTCTTCATGACAGAGGCAGGATTCGCCCGGAAGTTGCGGCTGAAATTAAAAAGCTTGCCCTGGAAATGGGGTATCAGCCCAGTAGAGCAGGTAAGGCTCTTGCTATGTCCGGAAAAAAGATAAAGATTGGTGTGATTCTTCAATATATGGAAACTCCCTTCATGATGCAGACTCTAAAAGGAGTCCAGGAGGGAAAACAAGAAGTGGAGAGTCTGGGCGGCATTGTACAAATATGCGAAATCGAAAAAGTAAGACCTGACAAGGTTATAAAACTTATGGAGGATATGCGCCGGCAGGGATTTCAGGGAATTGCCCTTACGCCATCAGAGAATCCTGAATTGAAAAAGGTAATCAGTAAATACTGCAAAGAGTATGGGATTCCTATAGTCATGATGAATGCAGATTTAGAAGACACGGGGAGACTATGCTTTGTAGGGCAGGATAATTATCAGAGTGGCCGGACTGCTGCAGGACTTATGGGAGAAATTACAGGAGGAGAAGGGCAGGTGGGAGTGATTACCGGAGAAGTTTCCAACCCTGGACTAAAGGCCAGGCGGAACGGCTTTACAGAGGAACTTCAGAAATGCTATCCTCATATACAGGTGGCAGCTGTCTGTTATTCTCATGATGAGGAAGAAGCTGCCAGAGCAACAGAACAGCTTCTGGTCCAGTATCCGCAACTGACAGGAATCTATGTAACAGGCCATGGCGTCAGCGGCGTATGCAGAGCTTTAAAGAAAGCAGGAAAAGATGGAAAGATACGTATGATTGCCAATGATTTTCTGGAAGAGAATAAGAAATGGCTGAAAGAGGGAACCATAAATTTCCTTATAGGACAGGATGCCAGGACTCAGGGATATGAACCGGTAATGATTTTGTTCCGACTGCTTTTTGATCAGATCAAACCGGAAAAGGAGCTTCTGCATACAGAGATCGCTATAAAGACAAGGTATAATATATAATAAAGCAGACGAGAGTTCTGTACGGATCAGGTTTGTAAAAATCAATAATCAGTTTGGCACAGCCTATGACATTGTGAAAGAAGTGGACAGAGATAATGTAGGGATTACTTTGGACACCTTCCATTTTCATGAGATGTGCTCTAGGCTGGAAGATCTGAAGGCCGCCGACGGAAAGAAAATCTTTGCCTATCATTTAAATGACTGTGAAGACCTGCCTCTGGGGTCCTGTGGAGACGATAAGAGACTGTGGCCGGGAGAAGGCGTAGTAGATCACGAGGGCATTGCTGAGGCATTAAAAGAAATCGGATTTGACGGCGTATGTACCATTGAAGAATTTCGCCCGGAGTATTATGCCATGTCCCATGAAGAGAATATAAAAAAAGCCGCCCAGGTGACAAAAGATTTTGTGAACCACTATTTCGGATAGAATCACTGCCTGTAAATTTCCAGCAGCTGCCGGATCTGAAGATTCAGACTTTCCGGCAGCTGTTTTTCTGCTTTTCCGGAAAACCTCAGCCACAAATGAAGGCGCTGATATCTGGAAGTTTTCCTCTTCCCTGATGTGACAGGTTTTTGAACTGCCTTTATTTTTACAAGAACTCTTCGCTGTTCAAAAAGAGGAATGACAATGTAATAGAACCGGTCATCAGGAAAAGACAGATATCCCAGTTCCTGTCCGGCACAGTTTTTCAGATACAGTCTGTGGCCTTTCAGTCTGGAGGGGAAAAGAGATTCTCCATTCTTAAGATTTGCAAAACTCCGGGTGATTTCCAGCATTGCAGGCAGGTAGTAGACTCCACCCTCTTCTTTTTCATAGGAGACTTTCTTTGACAGTTCTTTAAGGAGAGCAGTTCCATCCATAAACTGTTGAGCCAGAAGATAGGTAAGCTGGGGCTGGATTCTTTGGCGGAGAGAAGGAGGTTCCTCCCTTTGAAGGGATGCGTCGATTTCATCCAGCACTTCCTGACTGCAGCGGTAAAGACTCAGGAGGAATAAAGAAAAATCTTCTTCTGCTGTCCACAGATATTTTCCACGGGAAATGGTAAAATTCCCCAGAATATTTCCTTCACAATCCTCTGCATAGTGGAGGATATCCCGCTCCTTCCATGCATTGGAATTCGTGGGCGCGTTCCAGTGAAGAAGATTGTCCTGAAAACTCTTTTCTTTTTCTGAAAAAGAAATGCTTTCCAATTCTGTGAACCCTTTTTTTAAAACAGCATAGGCCAGGTTGATCTCCTGGACACTGTATTCATAGCCGACTTCAGAAGAGCCGGAAACATCCGGGTGAAACTGGAGCATAAGCTTTCGGTATTGTTTTTTGATCTGTTCCATATCTGCCTCTGGGGAAATGTCCAGGATTCTGCAGGCTTCTGCTAGTGTCATGGTCTGTGGCCTTCCTTTCTCGGATTTCCTGTTTTTATGCTTGTTTCATGATAACACAGATAGAAAATGAACTCAAATTGTTTGAAAAAGTGAAAAAGAACACTTGTTCGAGTTGTTTTCTTATGTTATGATAGTAAAAGAAGATATTTTACATATTAAAGAACATAGGAGGCCCTGATATGACTGAGAAAACCTATATTGCTATTGATCTGAAATCTTTCTATGCCTCTGTGGAATGTATAGAGCGAGAACTGGACCCCATGACGACCAATCTGGTAGTGGCGGACAGAACCAGGACAGAGAAAACCATCTGCCTTGCAGTGTCTCCTTCTCTTAAAGCCTATGGGATTCCGGGCAGAGCAAGACTTTTTGAAGTGATTCAGAAAGTCAGAGAGATCAATGGGATACGAAGGCAGTCAGCACCTGGGCAAAAATTCATCGGATCTTCCTGTCAAGAGCCAGAACTTCGAGAGAACCCGGCTCTTGAGGCAGATTATATAACAGCCCCGCCTCAGATGGCGAAGTACATGGAGATCAGCAGCAGGATTTATCAGATCTATCTGAAGTATATAGCGCCGGAAGACATTCATGTTTATTCCATTGATGAAGTTTTTATTGATGCTACATCTTACCTGAAGACCTATGGAATAACTGCCCGGGAACTGGCCATGAAGATGATCCTGGATGTGCTTGAGAATATTGGTATTACGGCAGCAGCAGGAATCGGCACCAACCTGTATCTTGCCAAAGCAGCTATGGATATTGTGGCAAAACACATTCCGGCAGATGAAAATGGTGTGCGTATTGCACAGTTAGATGAAATGTCCTACCGCAGACAGCTGTGGTCTCACAGGCCTCTTACGGATTTTTGGCGGGTGGGGAGAGGCTATGCCAGAAAGCTGGAAGCCCATGGGCTGTATACCATGGGAGACATTGCCCGCTGTTCTCTGGGAAAACCTGGGGACTATTATCAGGAGGAGCTTCTATATGAGCTTTTTGGCGTTAATGCAGAGCTGCTCATCGACCATGCCTGGGGCTGGGAACTTTGCACCATGGCAGATATCAAAGCCTATAGACCACAGAACAGCAGTGTGGGGTCCGGACAGGTGCTGCAGTGTCCCTATCCTTTTGACAAGGCAAGACTGGTAGTCCGGGAAATGGCGGATATGCTGGCTCTGGACCTGGTAGACAAGGGGCTTGTTACCGACCAGCTTGTCCTGACAGTGGGGTATGATATCGACAATTTGAAAGACTCTGATCTGCGAAAGCAATATAGGGGAGAGGTTACTACAGATATGTATGGAAGACAAATTCCCAAGCACGCCCATGGTACCATAAATTTAAATGGGCATACTTCTTCTTCCCGGCAGATTCTCCAGGGAGTTACAGAGCTTTTTGACAAGATTGTGGACCAAAAGTTACTGGTACGCCGCATCAATATGGCAGCGGAGCATGTAATACAGGAATGCCAGGCAGAGAATAAAACACAGTTTCAGCAGATGGACCTTTTTACCGACTATGAGGCCCTTAGCAGAAAGCAGGAGAAAGAGGATGCGGAAAGAGAACGGGAACAGAAAATGCAGAAGGCTGTACTGGAGATCAAGAAAAAATTCGGAAAGAATGCTGTTTTAAGAGGTATGAGTCTGGAAAAAGGAGCAACAGCCAGAGACAGGAACTGTCAGATAGGAGGACACAGGGCATGAGCAGAGAGAGCCGGGAGAAAAATTATGAGGACATTATAAATCTTCCTCATCATATATCCAGGGCGCATCCGCCTATGCCGCTCTCTGGGAGAGCGGCTCAGTTTGCACCCTTTGCCGCATTGACCGGTTATGGGGAAGTAATAAAAGAGACAGCCCGACAGACGGAAAGAAAGCCAGAGCTGTCTGAAGATGAAAAGCAGGCACTGAATTATAAGCTTCAGAGGGCAGTAAATGCTCCTGGGGAAAAGCCCATAGTTACCGTTACCTATTTTCTGCCGGATCAGAAGAAAACAGGAGGAGCATATTTCGAAGCTTTTGGAAGAATCAGAAAAGCAGACGGGGACAGTGGGATGCTCATTATGGAGGAGGGAAGAAAGATAGAACTGGACCAGATAGTGGACATTATTATCCACAGCATATAACAAAGGAAAAGGCGTTGTCAGGCAGCCAAAAAAGCTGTCAGGCAGTGCTTTTTCTTTGCTCTGCCAAGAGAAGTTTATAAAATTTTCATAAAAGAAACACAAAAACTCCAATGAAAGAACACAGAGAATGGCTAACATGGATACAGTACAAATTGCGCAGAAAGGAAAGAAACAGATGATCGAAGTAAAAAATCTGACCAAGTATTACGGAAATCATAAGGCTGTAGACCATATTTCTTTTTCTATCAAAGAAGGCACAGTCTGTGGTTTCCTGGGGCCCAATGGGGCGGGTAAATCCACTACCATGAATATTATGACGGGCTGTCTGTCTGCCACTTCCGGCAATGTTTCCATAGGGGAATATGACATTTTTGAACAACCTATAGAGGCCAAAAAGATGATCGGATATCTTCCGGAGCAGCCGCCTCTGTATCTGGAAGAGACTCCCAGAGAATATCTGAGATTTGTGGCTCAGGCGAAAAAAATTCCACGGGAATCTATAAGAGAAGAGATTGAGAATGTTATGAAGGAGACCCAGATTACAGAGGTTGCAGACCGACTGATCAAAAACCTTTCCAAAGGATACAGACAGCGAGTGGGAATTGCTCAGACCTTGTTGGGAAATCCGAAAGTGATCATTCTGGACGAGCCTACAGTAGGGCTGGATCCTATCCAGGTCATTGAAATCCGTGATCTGATCAAATCTCTGGGACAGAAGCATACGGTTATTTTAAGCAGTCACATTTTATCAGAAGTCCAGCATATGTGTGATGAGATACTGATTATTTCGAAGGGAAAACTTATTGCTTATGACACAGCGGAAAACCTGGAAAAAATGATGGCTCCAAAGGCATCCATTGAGGTTCTCACAGACGCATCTTTAGAAGAATGTCAGAAAGTACTGGGCCTTGTGGAAGGAATAGAGGAGATAGAATATACCACGGAAGAAGAAGGACTGGTTAAAGTTCTCATCCATACCACTCCCCAGAAAGAGCTGAAAATTCGTAAGGTTCTTTCCTTAAAATTCGCCGAAGAAAACAGAGCAGTGTTAAAGCTGGATATTGTAAAAGCAAATCTGGAAGAAATCTTTATCGAGCTGACCAATCCTGAAGAAGGGCATTCTCAGGAAGATATATCTGAAGAGGAAGAAGAAAATAATACAGATCCGACCAGAGAGGAGGAAGCATTATGACAGCAGTATTCCGCCATGAAATGCAGCTGCTTTTTTCAGGACTGACCGCCTATGTATACGGGGCTTTTTGCCTGTTTTTTGTTGGGGTTTATATGATGTACTATAACTTAAGCGCTGCATATGCCAATTTTGAATATGCTCTTGCGGGAGCATCCTTTGCTTTCATTCTGATGATACCGATTATTACCATGCGGATTATCGCAGAGGAGAAAAAACAGAAGACCGACCAGCTTTTGTACTCGCTGCCTATCACGACTACACAGATTGTGGTAGGGAAATTTTTGGCAGTATTTCTCACATCGGTGATTCCTATGTGTCTGGTAATCGCTTATCCCCTGATCCTGAAAAATTACGGAAATATTTATCTGCCGACTGCCTATGGTACTCTTTTCGCTTATATTATGACAGCGGCAGCGCTGCTTTCCATTGGCATATTTATTTCTTCTATTACAGAATCCCAGGCTATGGCGGCAGGAATCTGTTTTGCAGCTATGCTGCTGAATTATTATATGGTCACACTGGCTGAATATGTGGCATCTTCCGCCTACGGCTCTTTTATAGCAATCCTGATATTGGAACTGATCATTGCCCTGCTGGTGAAAAATATGACCGGAAACAGTATTCTTTCCAAAGGCTTTGGAGCAGTATCCATAATTGCCGCAGTAGCAAAAGTGCGAAGAGGATATCACAAATCATTGTTTTGATGATTCGGTGGTATCCTCTTTGTGGATTTCAGAATTTGTTTCTCAGTTTTCGGTATTCTCTCGGTGAATATCCTTTCAGCTTGTGAAAAAGCCGACTGAAATACAGCTGGTTATCA
>ERZ1643251.1454-NODE-1454-length-26784-cov-7.983164_pt1 | contig 26784 bp, 20 predicted proteins | sample MGYA00579261_ERZ1643251 | MGnify/ENA primary metagenome ERZ1643251 (study PRJEB29033, sample SAMEA4952267) | chicken gut metagenome | biome: Broiler Chicken; feature: Gastrointestinal Tract; material: Caecum | place: Ireland | collected 2018 | study: Broiler... | reverse complement strand
GCGCTTGTTGTACTTATCGCTTGCCACGATATTCAATCCTCCTAGATTAGATTTTGCGTGCCCGTGTTGCCGATAGCGCAGCTATTAAGTTGTAGATATCGTAATCGGGGGAGTTGATTCGAACGTTCCGTTCCGTGCGATACTTCTGCGGAGAGTGGCCACTCTTATACTTGCAAGTTCCGCACGTTACCTCGCCGATAGTTTCCCCGAATATCGATCAATCAGTTTACATACTTTCGCGTATGCATCTTGGTCTTGACGCGGCTGCCATCCTTGTAAAACAAGTCCTCAAATGCCGCTTCATATTGCCTGTCTCTCTTGGGCGTGCGCCTGAAAAAAGTGTCTACGCTATACAAAAACGTGCCGAATATCTCATCCGAATGCACCGTTATGCATTGGCGTACGATATACTCGCTCGTGCGATAGACATTGCTGGCCCCGGTAAGAAAATCATCTTCTTTGGTCATTTAATGCACCTCCTTATTTATTTCTCGCTGTAAAAACAGACAGAGCTTGTTATTTAGATCCTTTATGTAGTTGACCGAATAATTACGATCGTAAGCAAAGGCTGCTTGCGTATTGTTTTGCATATACAGCGACACATAAAGGTCGAATAGGGCGGGAGAAGCTTTTTCGATAATGCGATTATAGCGTTCCGCCTTTTGGATCACCGCACTCCTTACGTTAGCTCTGCAAGCGCTGTCAAAGACGTCCTTGTGAGCGTAGTAGTATCTGATATCCTTCAAGTCCTCCCTGATTTCTGCCAAAGCTAACATCTTCCAACCTCCTTTTTTCCGGGCAAGGCGAATTCCTTCAATATAGATTTCATCACCTCGGCGTCCGATCCGGTCAAAGCAGGGGAGAGCTTTTGCAGCAGTTCGCGTTGCTCTTTGCTCAAATACCGTTTGCCCAGCTTGAAGTCCTGCGATAGGAATACACCGCCATGCGGTCCGGGTATTGTATAAATAGGAAACGAGAGTGACAGCATCTCAATATCGTTGCGCATAGTCCGTCTGCTCACGCCGAACTCGAATGCCAAATTGTCAATCGAATCGTTGCGGCGCAGGTTTAGTGTCTCGATTATAGACATCCTGCGTTCAGACGGACTGCGCATCCCATACCTCCTTTCGTTTTCTTGTTTGTATCGTATAGATAATTGGGGCAGGGTTTTTGCCCCAATTATTAAATTTTCAAAATTTTTTTGAGAAAGAAAAAAGCCCCGACAAACTAACTTCCACAATGGGAAATCAGTCTGTCGAGGCCTCTCAATCTTGGTTTAACCTACGACTTGTTGAATATGACCTGTAATAGGATTTACTTGCAGTCCTGTTTCAACCGCGACCTAAAACGTCGTTATTCCATATTATATTTTACTCAACCAGCTCGTTTAACCTTTCAAGCAGGGCAGCTATCGTTCCGTCCTTTACGAATGCTCCGAACAAGCCTTCGTTAAGACGATCATGCGCGATAATTGCCGTCAAACAAGTAAGCACATCTGTGTCGCTCATATGTGCAATATCTTTGCGCAACTTTTTCTCGTCATACCAACCGGCTTCGTTCATACGGTCAGAATAGTTACGAACTATGCAACCGGACGAGGCAAAAGCCTCCAAAAACTCATCGACCTTAATATTGTACACGACGAAGGGTATCTGTGTTACGCCATTTGATTCTTCGCCGCCATGCCATGTTTCTATCGCCGCTTCCGGCACAAGATATTGCGAGAATTTAAGTATATCCTGATATTTTTTCATAGCCAACTCCTAATACACATCTCCGGATGCCATAACATCTAACCGTTTATGGCGGCGGCTCATACGCCTGCCGACAACTACAATTCCACAGCGAGGACACTGTATTTTCACCAAACCATTTGCATTCCTAAAGCCTACCAACTTTTGACCGCAATTCGGGCAGAACATCTGCACCTGCAGCCACCTATCGTTATCCCTCATAATGCCCTCCATAGCTCTCTTTATCTTGCCTCGGCGGTATTTCAAGCACTGCGTTGACGGGGTAGAGAAGTCCTCCGCCGCAGGAATTTGACCAAAGTGCAAGATCTAAATGCCCATATAGCACATTGCCTTTGTTGTAACCCGATGAACCATGCCCGCAAACAATAAATTTGCAAACATTTGTTCACATTGTTAGGCTAATTATAACATAAAAAACCGCCCCTTGCAAGTCCTGTTAGTACAATTATCAAGACAGTGGGGAAGTTTTTTTGAAAAACCGAATCAACCTCATTCTCCAATGGTATTGATAATAATGTAATTGTAGAAGATTCAGAGGGTTATCTTGACATTTAAATTATATATATAATATACTATATACAGTTTCGGGTCCAAGGAGAGTCGGAGAGTGAATAATATGAAAAAACAATTAGACTTTTTTGCGGCGGAAAAAATTGACTGCCAAGAATATCCTGGTTCAAATAAAATTTATACGAGGGGAGTCTAGGCAATGATTAATATAAATAGGAGCCCCTACAAGGCATCTTTGACACGGGAGCAATTTTTATTTCATGAAATGCGCACAACCGCCAAACTGATGACAGGCGGACTGGATGAAAATGAAATTGCTCATAAAATAGCTAACGATAATCTTTTTCAATATCCTACCGAAAAGTCTGTAAAGCGTATGGTTAGGCTGTGTATCGACAGATTAAAGGGGTTGAATAATGATACTCTTGTTGAAGCGATTGTACACGAGTCTTTTTCTACGGCTAAGCAAATTTGCCTATACGCCATGATGAAACACAGTCGATTGGTGTGGGATTTTATGGTAAAAGTGATAGGTGGCAAATTTAGGGAAAATGATTTGACCTTTAAGCGAATAGACTTGAATGTTTTTTTTATGAATTTGCAAGAGCAAGACGATAATGTAGCTACATGGAGTGACAGCACTATTCAAAAGATAAAGCAGGTATTGGTCAAAATCCTAGCGGAAAATGATTACTTGGAAAGCGTAAAAGCTACGCGGTTACAGCCGATATTTATAAGTTCAGTGCTTAAAAACGCAATCCAACTATCCGGGGATAAGATGGCTTTGCCGGCATTCAACTGTATTGAATGAGGAGGAGTGCAAATTGACGATCACTCAACAACTGGATGATTTGAAGATCAGGATCCAAAAGCCTGAGTTTTTAAATGTGGAAGGGCTCGGCAATGAAGTTGGCATATGGTTTTTTTGTTATGAGCCGAAGCAGGAGATGATGGTAAGGGATTTTACGCAAAAGCTAGTATATAGCTCTAATTTGGATTGCAGATTGATAGAGAGAAACTTATATTCCGTCTTTTTGGAAATTTGCGACGAATGGGGAATAACCCAAGAAATCGGCGAAATGGAGAAAGAGGACGGAAAAGAATTACTACTGGAAAAGATAACCTCTTCGATAGGTGTAGATGAATTTGTAAATAAAATATACTTTTCTCCGCAAACGTGCGGAAAAGATGTTTTATTGCTTACGGGTGTTGGTGATGTGTTTCCATTTATGCGTGTGCACACTTTATTGCAAGCACTTCAACCTAAGTTCCCAAATATACCTATATTGGTGATGTATCCGGGGACATTTAATGGTACACAAACAAGGCTTTTCAATAAGTATAAGCCCAATCCATGGTATAGATCGTACAACATAATATAAGATAAGGAGCAGAAAACCAATGAAAATTTTCGAAATGTTTGAAAAAGATATCAATCGCGCAATAAACGGAGTGGTGCAAGTAAACCAAGACGATGATGCGATTATAAAGCAGGAAGTCGAAGAATATGTTGTCACAAAAGAATTGAAAAAGCATTTTGTGAATTTTTTCAACTACTACAGTGCTTCATTTGATACTCAAACATACGATACAGGAGTGTGGATTTCAGGCTTTTTCGGAAGTGGTAAATCACACTTCTTAAAGATGCTTTCTTATATTTTAGAAAATAAGATAATAGACGGGAAAAGTACCGTAGAGGTATTTAGGGAGAAGTTCAAAGATGACCCCGGCTCATTTTTGAATATAGATAAGGCTACTCGAAATAAAACAGAAGTAATATTGTTCGATATAGGCGCGGCAAGCGGTGGTGATGGCGGCAATGCGGTTTTGAAAGTATTTTCCAAGATGTTCTTCAACCATTGCGGCTTTTACGGTGAAAATTTAAAAATTGCGCTGATGGAGCAATATATAGATTCATTGGGAAAAACCCGCGAATTTAGGGACAATATAAAAGAACTTACAGGGAAACCGTGGGAAACAATGCGCAAAGCAATATTGTTCAAACGGGCATATGTAATTACGGCGCTTGCTAAAACATTGGATATATCGGAAAATGACGCTTTGGAATGGATCAATGATAAGGAGCATATCGATTATTCGGTAGTACGCTTTGTAGAGGATGTAAAAGCATATGTACGAAGACAGCCGAAGGATTACAGATTACTGTTCATGGTAGACGAGGTAGGTCAATTTGTGGCAGATAATAAAGAAAAGCTGTTGAATCTGCAAAATATCGTCGAAGAAATAGGAAGTAAGTGCAAAGGAAAAGTCTGGGTGGTTTGTACAGGGCAAGAGGCCGTAGACGGACTTGTCAAGGTAAATGTAAATGCGTTTTCGCGCATTTTAGATAGATTCAAAACAAGACTAGCCCTGTCTTCTTCTGCAGTTGATGAGGTTATACAAAAACGATTGTTAAAAAAGAAGCCGGCTGTTGTTAAGACGCTGGAAAATATTTACAATGAAAATGAATCGATCTTGCGTAATCTGTTTGCTTTTGGCAGAAACACGGTAAGGTCGGATATAAAAGGTTTCACGTCATCGGATGAATATGTGCGAGATTATCCTTTTATTCCCTATCAATTTACGCTGATACAGAAAGCTTATACCGAAATACGCAGCCATGAAAATGCAGGTTTCAATATGTCTGACGGGGCAAGGTCGATGCTTTCGGGTTTCCAAGAGTCGGCAAAAAAGATGCAAAACGGAAACGAACATACGCTCATTCCGTTTTGGTGTTTTTACGATACGATACATTCGGCGCTTAACAGTACCATTCGCAGAGTGATTGAGCGCTGTCAAAAAGCTGCAGATGAGAAAAACGGGATAGAAGATTATGATGTTAAAGTATTAAAGGCATTGTATCTTGTCAGATATATTCCTGATGAAATAAAAGCCGATTTAGATAATCTTGTTATCCTTATGGCAGATAATATCAATATCGATAAGATATCTGTACGTAAAATGGTGCAGGATTCATTGGATAGACTTTTAGATGAAAATTATATAGGAAAAAGCGGGGGAATATATAATTTCCTTACTGATGAAGAGCAGGATATTCAAAGAAATATTTTAAACACGGTAGTGGATAGTTCTGCAATCATAAAAAAGATGCATGATATTATCTTTGGCGAGATATATGCGGCAAGCAAATTTTCTTATGGAAAAAACGCATATGCATTTGATAAAATAGTTGATACGCAAATATCCGGTAACGGCAGTAGTATGAAATTAGAGTTTTTAACTGCAGCTACGGATGAAATAGATAAAAACGAATTGAGTTTGCGCGCCAAATCAATGGATAAAGTAATAGTGGTACTTTCTGATGAGTACAAGTATTTTGAGGATTTGGAAAAGGCTGCTCGCATACAGAGATATATTCAACAAAATTCAGCCGTCCAACAAGCTCAGTCAATACGTGAAATCATATCAAGATATCAAGAAGAAGCTAGAAACTTGGAGAAAACGGCATCGGCGCAAATGGAAAAGGCGATTGCGAAAGGAAAGTTTTATGCTGCGGGAGAAAGGCTTGATATAAAAAGTGATGGGGCAAAAGAACGTATAAACGAAGCGATGGAATATTTGGTTTCCAATCTTTACAATAAATTGGAGCTGATAAATTATCATGCTTCTTCAGATCAGGAAATAGCTGAAGTTTTACATGGGCAACAGATGCTTAACGGAACCGAATATAATCGCGAAGCAGCGGCAGAAGTCGAGCAATATTTAGAGTTGCAAATGCAAAGTCATCGTCCTACATCCATGGCTGATATACAAAGCAAATTCAAGGAAATGCCCTACGGTTGGACGGAGGCGGAAATTGCATATGTGGTAGCAATGCTTATCTGCAATCAGAAGGTTACGATTAAATACGGAGGCGCCACAATTCAGCCGGACAATTCTAAGCTTATAGATATGCTTCGTAAAAGAACGGAAATAGGAAAAACCGCCATATCGAAACGCGAAAAAATTTCACAGGCAACAGTCAATGCCGTAAGAACTTTTCTGCGTGAATATTTTGACGAGATGAGCATTCCTTCGGATGATGACGGACTGGTAAAATATATCGTAGAGGGGTTTGAATCAAGACGAAATAAATATGACAATCTGAATAAGAGATACACAAATAACAAGTACCCCGATCGAGAAGTGGTAATAGGCGCCATACGTTTAGTAGACGACATACTTGCTCAAAAGAAGGATAATATCGCTCTTTGCAAACAGGTAGAGAAAAGTTCAGCGGAGCTATTAAAAAGCAAGGAAAATATGGAAGTCGTAGAAAGCTTCTTTAATAACCAAGCGGACCTGTTTGACAGGGCATTAAGGTTGCTGAAAGAGATAAAGGATGATGAAAATTATTTTGCTAATGACGAGGAAGTAATACAAGCTCTTAACACTATACGTGCAATAGTAAATGTGGACGGCGGAAGATATTATAAATATCAGCGGATTCCTGAATTAAACAGGTTGATACCTATCGTCAGAGCGGCGCAAGAACGATTGATTGAAAAGAAAAGAGATGAGCTTTACGCCGACCTTGAAACCTGCCTTGCAAGTATCCATCAAGACGCTACGGCTGAAAAGCAAAAAGAAGCGGTGAGGGATGCCGATGAATTTTATAAGAGCATGAAAGAAAAAATATCCCTTTGCACCGGACTGACAACACTCGATGGCTATGCAATGCAACTGTTCAATTACAAAGATAAAACAATTGAAACCATGCATGCGAAGGAAGGAATGCACTCTGCACCATCGGGAGGAAAAAAAGCTTATAGGCAATTAAATCGAGCTATTGTTTTTCCTACTCGAATACTTGAAAGTGATGCAGATATAGATAGGTATGTGGAAGAAGTGCGCTCTAATTTAAAAAAGTTATTGGGCAACAGCGATGGAATTAATATAAAATGAGGGTGTAAGCATGGACAAAAATGCGATAAAAAAGTACGCCGTATGGGCAAGAAAAGAACTTATTGCCAGGGTGAGCCAACGTGCTATGCAATTCGGAATTTCCGATGATAGGATTTACGATAAGAACGCAGATAGCGTCAATGGCATATTGCTTTCATCAGCGCAAAAAAGTCAAAGAGCGGCGCTTATAAATAAAATAGAACAATACGGAGGCGACAAGAAAGCTTACGAACAGGTTATAGAAGAGGTTGCCTACACTTGGTTTAACCGTTTTACTGCATTGCGTTTTATGGAAGTGAACGGATTTTTACCCGCCCGCATTCGCGTTTTTACCGATGCAAGCAATCACTTTAAGCCGCAAATTCTTGCCGAAGCCTTGTATATTGATATGCCGGAGATAAAAAAAGATGTCGTCATTAAATTAAAGCAGGAAAATAAGGAGGACGAACTTTTTAAATATCTATTGATCGCGCAGTGTAATTCTTTGCAAAAAGAGCTGCCGATGATATTTGAAAAAATTTCCGATTACACTGAGTTGCTGTTTCCAGATAATTTACTTCGAGAAGAAAGCGTGGTCGGAAAGCTAATAAGCGATATTGCAGAGGAAGATTGGAATGTAGGGGAAAGCGGGCAGGTTGAAATAATAGGTTGGCTATACCAATACTATATTTCTGAAAAGCATGAAGAGGTGGTTGACCCGCTTCATGGTAAGGTGGTAAATAAAGAAGATGTACCTGCAGCCACGCAGCTCTTTACCACAGAGTGGGTTGTACGCTATATAACGGATAATTCGGTTGGAAGATATTGGATCGAGCGGAATCCAAACAGTGCATTGGCGGGAGAGCTTGAATACTTTATTGCGCCCGATAGTGATGCCGATTATAAAAAAGAATATATTGAGCCTAAGCAGTTAACGGTATTCGATCCTTGTGTTGGATCGGGGCATTTCCTTGTGTACGCATTTGACGTGCTTATGAAAATATATTTAGAATGCGGGTACAATAAGAAAGATGCTGCAAGAAGTATTGTGGAAAACAATCTTTTTGGTTTGGATATCGACAAAAGAGCAACTCAGATGGCTTGTTTTGCCGTTATGATGAAAGCATGTTCGTATGATTCAAGATTTTTAATGAGACATGCGAGAAATAACATTTTTTCTATTGAAGAAAGCGATAATATTGATGAAGAGCTTATATCATATTTTTGCAACGGAGATGCCGACTTGACAAGGGACTTGACAAGCGTGTTAAATGAGATGAAAGGGGCGAAGGAATATGGTTCTATAATTCAAATTACTCCCATTAATTTCGATGCGTTTTATAAACGTTTTGACGAGATAGAGGACAATTTTACCATATACAGCAAGCCGATAAAGACGCAATTATTGCCTATAGTCAAAGTGGCGGAATTACTTGCCAAAAAATATAGTGCCGTTATTACAAATCCCCCCTATCTGAATAAATTCAGCGCAAAGTTAAAAGCATATATAGAAGCTAACTACGCAGAGTATAAGGGCGATTTATTTAGCGTGTTTATGTATCGAAACTTTGGCTTTTGTGAAAGAGGCGGTTATTCCGGGTTTATGACGCCTAATGTGTGGATGTTTATAGCCACTTATGAGAAATTACGCCGATATATCATAAACAACAAGAGCATCGTAACACTGGTGCAAATGGCGAAGGGCGCATTTTTTAAGGAAGCAACAGTAGATGTATGCGCTTTTGTAACAAAAAACGAACAAGCAAATTTGAAGGGCTCTTATATTAGACTTGAAGATTTCAAGGGTGATATGGAATTGCAGGGAAGTAAAACAAGGCAGGCAATTAAGGATAGAAATTGCGGATACTTTTATACATATAGTCAATTTGACTTTTCTAAAATTCCCTGCAGCCCTATTGCGTATTGGGTAAGTGAGAGGTTTATTAGAAATTTTAAATTTAAAAAACTAGCCGACTATGCAGCCCCGCGCTTTGGAATGTCTACATCTGATAATAATAAATTTGTACGTGCGTGGTATGAAATAGGAATTAATAAATTTGCGTTCCCTGTGCATCATTATGTTGATGTGGATAAAACAAAAAAATGGTACCCTTATAACAATGGTGGTGAGTACAGAAGATGGTATGGCAATAACATTGACGTTGTTAACTGGGAGAATGATGGTGCTGAAATCAAAAATTTTGGAAGGGCAGCTATTAGAAATAAAAACTATTATTTTTCTAGTGGTATTACCTGGACTGCGATTTCTAGCGCTAAAATTAGTGTACGATCTTTTGGGTATGGCTACCTGTTTTCAAGCGCGGGATTTTGTGTGTTTTTAAATGATTTGAAATTTTATATGTTAGCGTTTACTAATTCGATAGTATGCAATCAAATACTAAAAGTGCTATCACCGACAATTAACTTTAATGTAGGAGATGTAGCCAAATTACCGATTATAATAGATAGGCAAGAAATAATAGAAAAAATATCGCAGGACCTTGTTTCGATCTCAAAAGATGATTGGGATTCTTTCGAAATATCATGGGATTTTAAGAAACATCCGTTAGTTCCGCTTGCACGGGAAATGCAGGAACAAAAAAACACCCAATTTGCGGATGCCAGAATGAAAAAATTCGGACTAATTTCTACTCATTACAAGTTATGGGAAGAAGCGTGCCAAGTACGCTTTAATGAGCTTAAACAAAATGAGGAGGAGTTGAATCGCATCTTTATCGACATATATGGTTTACAAGAAGAACTAACGCCAAAAGTGGAGGATAAGGACGTAACGGTGCGCCTTGCCGATTTGCAACGTGATGTAAAGTCACTCATTTCTTACGCCGTAGGATGCATTTTCGGGAGGTATTCGCTTGACTGTCCCGGATTGGCATATGCAGGCGGGGAGTGGGATGAAGGTAAATATGTAACTTATATCCCCGATAAAGACAACATAATCCCTGTCTACGAGGAAGAATATTCAGACGATGACATAGTAGGCAAATTTATTCAATTTATAAAAGTTGCTTACGGAAAGGACACGCTGGAAGAAAATCTCGCCTTCATTGCTGCTGCATTGGGCGGAAAAGGAACGGCAAGGGATATTATCCGAGACTACTTTAATAACGGATTTTATGCCGATCATGTAAAGATGTATCATAAGCGTCCCATTTATTGGCTGTTTAGCAGCGGTAAAAAGGGCGGGTTTAAGGCACTTGTATATATGCATCGCTATAAGCCCGATACCATTGCGCGCATAAGGACGGACTATGTGCATATGCAGCAAACAAAATACAATACCAATCTTGAGTATTTGGACAGAGAAATAAAAGGTGCTTCCACAAGTGAGAGCATCAAATTAAACAAATTAAAGGCAAATATCATAGCAAAAGCCGATGAGTTGTTTGATTATGAGCAAAAGATCCATCACTTGGCCGACAGAATGATTGATATAGATTTAGATGACGGCGTTGTGAGCAACTATGCGCTGTTCCAAGATATCTTGGCAAAAATAAAGTAGCAGGAGCATTTATGACGAAAGGTATAGATATAGAAAGCGTTGAACAAAGATTGAGGGGAATGTTCACCGCCCCTCTGCCCGAATTTTATCATCGCCGTATCGTTTTTTGGCATGATGAAGATGAGCAATATAAGGATGTAATAAAAGATATCGTATTGCCGGATGTTAAGGTTTTCGTCCTTACACCCACCAATAATTTTGTTTTGAAAAAGTTGCTGGCTCACGACGATTTGCTGAGCAATTATCTTATATACACCAATGTGGAGTATCGGGAAGATGAAGAGAATTGGCTTTTTAATATAGAGCTTTACAGTGAACAATTTCATGCGAATAGGATATCAAGCTGGATGGATGAAATGGGCATTACAGAATCCCTTGAATTGCGCAAATCGATAAAGCGATATAAAAAATTCTTTGAGTCAAAAGAAAGACGCAATAAAATTGCCGATCTTAATTATGATATCACAAGTGAGGCACAATTACATCTTAGCGTCATGACTGTGCTTTGTGATAAAAAGGAAGTAAATCCCAATATTATTTTACGCGAAGTCTTTACACAAGGCACTGAAGAGAGTATTAATCCTGTGTATAATAAATTCGTGCAATTCGGCGCAGATAAAGCGTTTTGGGCATTTGTGCAAAAGTATACGGGATATTCTTCCTCCACCAACTTAAGCGATTTAGCATGCCATATTCTGCTTACCGCCGCAACTCGTACTATGAGAGAAGAACATTTTGCCGGGCTGGAGAGATATATTTCAACGCCGCATCAGTCGTATTGTTACGATTTTATTTCCGAATGGCTAAATTCAAATGACGGTGTAGAATACCTTTACGATCTCGCAGAGGAGGTGCAGGAGTGGTTGCAGTTGGGCTCGCGCTTCGATAAACTTTCCGAAGATGATTTGGCAGATACGGCGTGCTTCCCATGCATAAATGAAAGTATTCTTATTAAGTTAATGAACAACATCCTCGTGGGAATTTTGCCTGTAACGCAAATAAAGGCGCTTATAGAAAAGAGAAGGACGTTTGCATGGTATGATAAAACGCAATATTATTTTGATGGCATAATGCAAGTATGCAATATGCAGGAGTTTGAAACAGTAAATGTACATAAATTGCACATTGCGGATCCAACCGAGTTGTGGAATTGCTACACGTCGTATTATTATGTGATGGACACATATTACAGGCAATTTCACCTTTGTTATCAAAATAGTTTGAAGCAAATAAATTTTAAATTGGAAGAACTATTTAAAAAAGTAATGGGTTGGGTGGAAAATTTATATACTCAAGGCTACTTAAATAAGTTGGCTGAAAGTTGGACAAATGCTGTCGCCCAAGATATGGAAAAAACCGGTAAAGTACCGGGAATCAGCTTTCAGGAAAATTTTTACGCAAGCAGGATAAAACCTTCGGCAAACAGAGTCTTTGTAATAATATCCGATGCCTTGCGCTATGAAGTGGGTGTTTCATTAGCGAAACAACTTAAAAAGGAAACTAAAAGCGAGGTTGAAATCAAGAGTTGCCAAGCTATTTTTCCTACCGTTACAAAATTCGGAATGGCTGCACTTTTGCCTCATAACAAGCTTACTGTTGAACCTCGTCTTAGCGGTGAAGTGCAAGTGCTTGCCGACGGCAATCCGACAGATGCAGGTTATCGAGATAAGATATTAAAAAAAGCAAATCCTCAAAGCATTGCGCTTAAGTTCAAAGATATAATAGCAATGAGCAGACAAGAGCGAAGCGCTCGTGTGAAAGAGATGAAGGTCGTGTATATCTATCATGATAAGATAGATGAGGCAAGCCATATCTCCGATTCAGAAGTGTTTCCTGCTTGCGACAGGGCAATTGATGAAATAAAAAATCTCGTACGCATTATAGCAAATGATTTCGGAGGAACAAGGATAATCATCACCGCCGATCATGGTTTTTTATATACATATAATCCGCTAAATGAGGATTCAAAAATAGACAAGACAACATCCTCGTTAGAAGATGTAGAGGTGGAAAGGCGATATATTATCAAGAAAAAAGGTAAAAAACCCGAATATCTGTTGCCGGTTAAATTTATGAATGGCGATACCGACTATGAAATATATACTCCAAGGGAGAATGTCCGCATCAAGAAAAAAGGCGGAAGTGTGAATTTCGTGCATGGAGGACTAAGTTTGCAAGAAATGGTTGTGCCGATTATCGAATATCATTTTTTGCGCAACAACTCAAGCGAATATAAGAAGAATAGAGCTCTTTACGATGTAAGACCTGTCCAACTAGGGCTATATTCTGCTGCAAGGAAAATTTACAACCTAATCTTTTCTCTCAATTTCTATCAAAAAGAAGCTGTCGGCGACAATTGGAGAGCAGCCACATATCTTCTTTATTTTGTTGACTCCGCAAATATAAAAATCAGCGATACACAAAAAATAATCGCGGATAAAACAGCTAAGGAGTCGAACGGCAGAACATTTAGGTGCACATTTAACCTCAAAACGCAAAAATATAGCAAAACCAATCTATATTATTTGGTTATACAGGAAGAGTCAGGAGTGGAAATGCCCGTAAAAGAAGAATTTCAGATAGATATAGCGCTTTCTGTAGACGGATTTGACTTTCGTATAGGAGATGGAGATGAGGATGGAAACTAAAGAAAATATGTGGAAAAGAGAAGAGATAAGAACAAAGCTTCGCGAGAATTTTTCGGGAAGAATCGTGAGAAAAGATTTAACAAAAAAAATCAAAGAAGGGGCCAATGTCCCTGTATATGTCTTGGAATTTTTGCTGGGGCAATATTGTAGCAGCGACGATGAAAATGTCATATCCAAAGGAGTTGAAACGGTAAAGAGAATTTTAGCCGATAATTTTGTGCGCCCGGATGAAGCACAAAAAATTCTTTCCAAATTACGCAAAAGCGGAAGTCATACCGTTATCGATATGATAACGGTAGAACTTGATATAAAAGACGATGCTTATTATGCCAATTTCTCCAACTTGGGTTTAAGGAATGTCCCGATAGATGACAGTTATCCCGAAAAGTATGATAGATTGCTTTGCGGCGGAATTTGGTGCATAGCAAATTTGGAATACCTGGGTATGGGAGAAAGCGCTAATAGTAAAGATAGGGTAGAAATAGTAAATCTTTTACCCATTCAAATGCCTCATATCGAGCTGGATGATTTAAAAAGCGGCAGAAGTAAATTTACCAAGGACGAATGGGTAGATGTATTGCTTCGTTCTATAGGAATGGAGCCTGACATACTTAGTTATCGTGAAAAATGGCTGTTGCTTACACGAATGATTCCGCTGGTGGAGAATAACTTTAATATGTGTGAACTAGGTCCGCGCAGTACCGGCAAGTCGCATCTTTATAAGGAGATTTCACCAAACAGCATATTAGTTTCAGGCGGGCAAACCACAGTTGCAAATTTGTTTTACAACATGGCAAGAAAAACTGTTGGATTGGTCGGACTATGGGATTGTGTGGCTTTTGATGAGGTCGCAGGTATTCATTTTAAAGACAAAGACGGCATTCAAATAATGAAAGATTATATGGCATCGGGGTCTTTTGCTCGCGGTAAAGAGGAAAAAGCAGCATCTGCATCTATGGTTTTTCTCGGCAATATTAATCAAAGCGTGGATGTACTGTTAAAAACTTCATGTCTCTTCGATCCGCTTCCTCCGGAAATCGGGCTTGATACGGCATTCCTTGATAGAATTCATTGTTATCTCCCCGGTTGGGAGGTGCCTAAGTTCCGCCCTGAACACTTTACCAATGATTATGGATTCATTACAGATTATTTGGCAGAATTTTTGCGTGAACTTAGAAAAGAGCAATATGGCGATGCGCTGGATCGATACTTCATATTGGGCAAAAATCTCAATCAAAGAGACACTATTGCCGTTCGAAAAATGGTAGGTGGCTATATCAAATTGCTCTATCCGAACGGAATGTTCACAAAAGAACAGTTGGAAGAGATTCTTATAGTTGCCTTGGAAATGCGAAGAAGAGTAAAAGAGCAATTAAAGAAACTTGGCGGGATGGAGTTTTATGATGTTAATTTTTCTTACATCGATAATAAAACTTTTGAAGAGCGCTATGTCTCCGTTCCGGAACAAGGCGGCGGAAAATTGATCCCGGATGGTGTTTGCAATCCGGGACAAGTATATACTGTTTCGCAAGGTAAGTCCGGCATGATAGGCGTTTTCAGATTGGAAAGCCAAATGCTTCCCGGTAATGGCAAATTTGAAAAAACCGGTTTAAATAACGACAGAGAGGCAAAAGAAACGGCTAATACCGCATTTAATTTTTTAAAGGCCAACGGCAATAGAATCAGCGGCTCAATTAGTGTAACGCAAAAAGATTATATTGTGGGTTATCAGGATCTGCAAGGCATAGGGATGACAGGAAGACTCGCCTTACCTACACTTATAGCGCTTTGCTCAATTGCGCTAAATAAACCCACTTTAGGAAGCTTGGTTGTGCTTGGTGATATTAGTATTAGCGGTACACTGATCAAGGTAAATGACCTTGCGAATACCCTACAAGTTTGCTTGGACAGCGGCGCAAAGCGTGTTCTGATCCCGGCTACATCAATGGTAGACTTTGCTACTGTACCGGTTGAATTGATGAGCGCGTTCCAATTGATCCCCTACCAAAGTCCCGAAGATGCCGTATTTAAAGCATTAGGGGCATAGAAGTACAGGACCTTTTAAGAGATAGAAGGTATGATGAGAATAAAAATAATAGGTGTTTCAAATTTTCGGCAATAGTTGCCTTGAATTATACGCTTACATAAATAGCTTAAGCCCTATTCTTTAGGTGTTTCCAAAAGAATAGGGCTTTATTCTCACCAACTATTCAAACCGTGCCATTAGGAATATTAAATATACATTGAGGGGAAAACTAATTTTCAATAAAACCAAGATATTTATCTTTTTCCCCGTGTTATTTTATTTCGTAAACATTACATATCATCTTCAAATGCTTCACCATTTCCCAGACCACGGCTTTCGGTGAAACTATCTTCAGCTTGTCGCCGAAAGTGCAGCACTATCCGAAGAAGGTGGGGCTGATCTGGACGGTGGCGGAGAGGGTGATTTTGCCATTGCCAAATCGGTGATGGGCGTTTTTTCGCCGAAGCGGTCGTAGATTACATCCAAGAGGGAGGCGTCCGCTTCAAAGGTGACAAGGACTGGATCGCCGCCGAACATGGAGAAAGCTTGCTTGCGATGTTCGGGGATGTCCAAAGATTTGGGGCGGGCGGACTCGTTGACGGGCTCGCCTGTGACATTGACGTCGAGCATCCTGTCTATGCGGTAGCTGGCGGTATTCTTGTGCTTGTCGTGGTAGCAAAGGAGATAGTAGTTGTCGTTCATGAGCACCATCGCAACGGGGTTGACGATGTAGCGCGCTCCGTCCTTGCGCAATTTGCGTTCACCGTTTACATCCAAGTCGAAGTAGAGGAAGGAGATCTTCTTTTTGGAGAGGATGCCGTCTTCTATAGTACCGATGCTGTAATATACGCTTTCGTTGGAGTGTTTGGTGGTATTGAATTGAACGATGCTACGCTTTAATATTTCCGCTCGATTGCTACCTCCCAAGGCGGCTATTTTGTCTATAAGCTCAGCCGTTTTCTTTTCGGTAACGAAGCCGGCGGCTTGAACGGCGTCGATGAGAATGCGAAGTTCGGGGACGTCGAAGCTCCTGTCCTCGACATAATACGAATTGCTGTGCTGACCGCGCCGGCGGATCACCTCGTAGCCGAATGAATTCAAGGCGGCGATATCTTGATAGAGAGTTCTTCTGTCGCAGGCAATGCCGCATTTGGCAAGACGGCGCAAAAGTTCGCCCGTGGCAAGAGGGTGGTCTTCGTCGCTCTCCTGCTTCAGGATCTCCCAAATTTTCAACAGCTTGATTTTAGAGAAATTTTCCTTACCCATTATCATTCCGCCTAAGTAGATATAAATATTATATCAAAATAAAGAGATATTGTAAAGGGTTTGCTGTGCACGTTTGCTGACTGTGAAAGAGTTTCTCCTTTGTCTTTCGCTAGGGGGTGTTATCGGAAAAATTCGGCGATGTCAAGGGAGAAAAATATTGCTGAAAAAGAGAAGAGGGCAAATATCAATGCAATTTTTTCCTCTTTTCCTTGACATAGCCGCCTTTTCCCGATGGACCCTGCGCGTCGAAAGACAAAATAAAACAAAAGGAGGACAACTCTATGAATTGTTGTATATGGCAATTCGCTTCTACCCACCCTTGGGTATCCCAAAAACCTACTTTATCCACACTTTTACACGGACAAAGCAGTGCTAAACCCACTTCAAAAGGCGCAGGCAGTTTTGATATACTGCAACCGAAGGCGGGCAAGGAGAGCCGCACGCAAAGAAAATCGCTTTTCTTACTCGGCTTCAAATATCTATTCGGAGGTATGACATATGGCAAGAGCGCATTTGAATACGGCATTGGTGCGAAGGAAAGGCGGCGGCTTTTTGCCCATAGGCGAAAGCGGAAGTTGAACAACATCAAAATCGAAGAAGTAATAGCTTCTGAAACCAAAAGGCTGAGTGAAAAATTCGGCAAGACGTTCCTTGATTGTGAGGACATCATCAAGCTCACGGGGCTGGGGAGGGATAACGTGCGTATGCTCATGCGCAGCAAGCGTTTCCCCGTAGTCAAAGTGGGCAAGCGTCAGGTGGTGAGCATCATCAGCTTTGTCACTTGGCAAATCAAGGACAGCTCGGGAGGTGATTATAATGCCGTCTAGGAAAGGACAGTCCAAACGCGCCAACAACGAAGGCAGCGTGTATAAGAACAAGAAAGGACTTTGGATAGCGCAAGCCACCATCGGCTATGACGAAAACGGCAAGCAAGTGCGTAAAGCCGTGTCCGGAAGGACGCGTTCGGAAGCGATAGCCAACCTTGCTCCGTTCTTGCCTAAGGATGGAAAGCGCAGGCGTACGATAAGGCAAAATATGTCGTTGGAGAGGCATATGCAATTTTGGCTTATGAAGTACAAAAAGCGCACGGTCACATCTCGCACGTTTGAAAGATATATCGTCAATGCAAGGCGATATATCTATCCTTATATGGGCGACTTTTTGCCGCAGGACATCTCCACAAACCTATTACAGGACTTCCTTGGCGGGATGCTGGACGACGGCTATGCGCTGGACACGGTCAAGCACGTCAAATTTCAGCTTAGGCAATATTTTGAATATTGCATAGACGAGGAGATATTGGACAAAAACCCCGTAGACAGGGTGAAGCTGGTGACGCATGAACGCAAGACGAAGGACGCCGCCGAACAACAGGAATACAAGGCTATCCCGGAAGAATTGCGCGATAAGTTTTTGAAGGCGATAAGTACAAGCGCATTATTTAAGCCGCTCTGCCTCACTTCGATGTTTGCAGGATTGCGCATAGGAGAGGTGCTTGCCTTGAAGTGGAAAGACTACGATGAAGAGAATAAAACGCTGTCTGTAGTACGCGCTCAAACGGTCGAGCCCGTCTTTGATGAGGGCGGAAACGTGGTCAAGCGCGAATATGTCATAGGCAAGACCAAGACCGCCGGCAGTGTGAGGATGCTGCCCATACCCGATCTGCTGATAGACGCATTGAACGAGTGGCACAAGCTGCGCATCTTGCAAGAGATGGCGACCAAAGCGCCCGTGAGCAAGCCGGAAGACTTCATCTTTGCCAACAACAAGGGCGAGATGCGCTCCTATCACGGAACGCGGACTATGTTCAACCGGCTGTTAAAGAGGAACAACCTCGACGACGCGGGCATCCATTTTTATAAGTTGAGGCACACTTTTTCAAACACTTTGTTCGAAGCGCAGGAAAACCCCAAAGTCATTCAAACGCTGATGGGGCACAAGAAAGTGGAAACGACGATGATATACAATACCGCCACTACAAACAAATACTTGCAAAAAGCCGTCGACGTCTTCGACTCCAGATATTCCGCAGAACAGCCCAAGCCGCAAAGAAAGGCGGCCGCTCAGGCGGTAAAGCAAGAGCCTCAGAAAACGGAGAACAAACAGGCGGAAGGCAGCGGCGCGGACTTTTTGCACAGCATAAACGATATGATGAGCGGATACGGAGTATCTTCCATAGATGAGCTTTTGAAAGCGATAGACGAGGATAAACCCAAAAAATAAATATTTACGCTAGTAAGCCGTCGCCGAGTGCGGCGGCTTTTTTTATGCTTGCTTACCCCAAAAACTTGTTTGCTACCATTTGCTACCGCACAAAAACAGAGGGAATTTCCGGCGACGGAATGAGAAAAATTTTTTGCCGATTTAAGCAATCATCGGGCAGAAGGTGTTTGCTATTATTTGCTACCGCACCCGAAAAAGGCAGTTTTAGAGCGGTTTAGGCAGGGCGGAAATCGGTGAAATTGAGAAAGGGCACAGATAGCCGCAAATGTGGTATAAATTTAAGGATATAATTATAAGTTGTAGCAAATTTTGTTTGCTACAACTTTTGGTAATGGTGCATTTTTACGATTGAGTTGTGGTTTTTAAGGGGTAAAAATGAGAAAAACCACAATATCTTGTGGTTTCTCGTCTGGAGCTGCTAACCGGATTCGAACCGGTGACCTCGTCCTTACCAAGGACGTGCTCTACCTGCTGAGCCATAGCAGCATATGAAATTTTCTGTCGATTTTGGAGGGCATCGGCGTACCCCGTTTTATGTGCCGATATCCCGAACCCAAGGACGTGCTCGCGCCTCTGAGTCCTCAGCCGAGCCGCACGGCGGCGAACGCCACGAGCATAGGCGAGTTTTAGCCGCGTATTAAATATTGCTCAAAACATATAAGCACATTTAATTCCAGCTTTAATATTATATCGAACACAAATAAAAATGTCAATCGAATTTACGCGTATTTGCAAAAATTTTAATGCCGCCGCGTTTGACCGGCGGGCGCGGACGTACTTTTGTAAAAAACGCTCCATATTGCACAATAATGGCACCTACACTTTACATATCGGCGCAATTGTGATAAAATATAATAAAAGCTTGCGCACGGAGAGAACAATGAGTCTTCTTGAATTATTTATCACGGCAGTTGCTTTGGCCATGGATGCGTTTGCGGTGGCAATATGCAAAGGTCTTACCGTCGAAAAAGTAAAACTGAGACACGCGGTAATTACGGGGGTATGGTTTGGCGGCTTTCAGATGCTGATGCCGCTTTTGGGCTATTTGTGCGCGTCGATGTTTTCGGAATATATCACGAATTTCGACCACTGGGTGGCGTTTTTTCTGCTCGTTGCGATAGGGATAAGCATGATAGCGGAATCCTTTAAAAAGGACGAAGAAAAGAAAGAGACAAATCCCTTTTCCTTTATGACCATGCTTATAATGGCGGTCGCAACCAGCGTGGACGCTTTGGCGGTGGGCATAACCTTTGCCTTTCTGGACGTGAACATTTGGGTGGCCACGGCGCTCATCGGCGCTACTACTTTCATTCTGTCGGCAGTGGGCGTCAAGGTGGGCAACGTCTTCGGCGCGGGCAAAAAAAACATTGCGGAAATCGCGGGTGGCGTTATACTCATTCTGCTGGGCGTGAAAATATTGCTGCAACACCTGGGCGTCATAAACTTTTGACGCCGCGTGCGGGCAAAATTTGTCATAATTTATAAAGGAGATTTTGATAATGAAAAGAGCAAGCGGGGTATTGATGCACGTTTCGTCGCTTTGGGGCGAATATTCGGAAGGCTCCTTCGGCACGGCGGCAAAACAGTGGATAGACTTTTTGAGCGACTGCGGATTTTCGTACTGGCAGACGCTGCCTTTCTGTCTTCCCGACGACTGTAATTCGCCATACAAATCTTTCAGCGCTTTTTCGGTAAATCCCTTTTTTATCGACCTCGACATACTGAAAAGCAAGGGGCTTATCACAGATGGAGAAGAAAACGACGCCCGTCAGAAAACGCCTTATTCGTGCGAGTTTACGCGGCTTAAAGAACAGCGTCTTTCTCTTTTGCGGCGCGCCGCCGAGAGATTTGACGAGTGGGACAAAGCGGAAGAATTTTTTGCGCGCCACGCCGAGACATTGCTTTTCTGCCGCTTTATGGCGCTTAAAACGGCAAACGGCATGCTGCCGTGGAACGAGTGGAAAACCGACGTTTTGGACGCTTCCGCCCTAAAAACGTGGAAATTCATATGCTATGAGTTTTTCGCTCAATGGAAACAGATAGCCGACTACGCACATTCAAAGAATATAAAGATAATAGGCGATATCCCCATTTACGTCGCCTACGACAGCTCGGACGTATGGGCTCATCCCGATATGTTCATGCTGGACGAAAACCGGCGGATGACCGACGTTGCCGGCGTTCCACCCGACTATTTCAGCGCCGACGGTCAGCTTTGGGGCAACCCCCTGTACGATTGGAAGGCGATGAAAGACGATGACTTTGCCTGGTGGCGCGCCCGCATCGCCTTTATGACCGAACTTTTCGACGGCGTGAGAATAGACCACTTCCGCGGAATAGAGTCTTTTTACGCCGTTCCCGCAGCCGCCAAAACCGCCAAAGAAGGCCGCTGGGAGCCCGGTCCCGGAGAGGCGCTTATAAACGCGATTAAGCAGGCGGCAGGCGGCAAGCTGCTTATTGCCGAGGACCTGGGAGACATTACGCCCGAAGTGCGCGCGCTGGTCGATAAAAGCGGTTTTCCCGGCATGAGAGTGCTGCAATTCGCCTTTTTGGGCGACGCCTCCTCTCCGCATCTGCCGCACAACTACGATAACAATTGCATTGCCTATACCGGAACGCACGACAATAACACGCTGCTGGGATACATCTGGGAACTGGACGAAAAAACACGCGGGCGCGTTCTCGAATACTTCGGGTACGGCGGCGACTGGGACGCTTGTTACGACTGCATTGTCCGCGCCATGACGTCCAGCCATGCGGGCATAGTCATTTTCCCCGTGCAGGACCTTTTGCATTACGGCAGCGATACGCGGCTCAACACGCCCGGCACCGCCGAAGGCAACTGGGCGTACCGCATTACAAAAGAGCAACTCGAAAAGATAGACAGAAAAAAGCTGCGGCGCTGGAACGAAATTTACGGCCGCATATGATAATTTCGGCAAAAGAATAATTTTTTCGGCTCTGCCGGCGGCACTCCCCCGATGCCGCCAAGCAAAATACCGCGATAAAAACCAAGACACTCTACCTGCGAGGCAATCATGAAAGACGCAAACATAAGTCCGGACGACAAAAACCAGTCCGGCGGCATGACATCGATAAAGTCAATATACAAAACGGGACGCGGACCGTCGAGTTCGCACACGATAGGTCCGGAACGGGCGTGCCGCATCTTTTTGCAGCGCCATCCGGAAACCGACGCCTTTAAGGTTTCCCTGTACGGTTCGCTGGCGTGCACCGGAAAAGGGCACGGCACGGACGAAGTAATAAAAAAGACCTTTGCTCCCCTCCCCGTCGAGATAATCTTCGACACGCAAAAATCCGACCTTCCGCACCCGAACACCATGGACCTATACGCCTATAAGGCGGGAAAAGTTTGCGGCTCGGCGCGCGTTGTGAGCATCGGCGGCGGAAACATCTCCTTCGGACCCGACATATCCGCGCCGGACGAGCCGATAGTGTATCCCGAAAGCTCTTTCGACGCAATAAGCAAAACGTGTAAAAAACGCGGAATTCGCTTGTGGCATTTTGTGTACGAACGCGAAGGTGACTCAATCGAGCCTTTTCTCCTTAAGGCGTGGACGGCGATGAAAAATTCGATAGCGCGCGGCCTTAATGATTCGGGTATACTGCCCGGCGGCCTAAACGTCCACAAGCGCGCCAAAACGCTGTACGACGGCATAATAGCTTCCGAGCACGACAATACCGACGCGCGTCTTATCTGCGCCTACGCGTTTGCCGTGAGCGAACAGAACGCCATGGGCGAGACCATTGTCACCGCTCCTACGTGCGGCTCGGCGGGAGTGGTGCCGGCGGTATTGTTCCACCATCAACAAAAACACGGCTGCCCCGACACCGATATATGCCGGGCGCTGGCGACTGCGGGAATAATAGGCGATCTCATCAAGACCAACGCCTCCATTTCGGGCGCGGAATGCGGCTGTCAGGCGGAAATAGGCAGCGCCTGCGCAATGGCTGCCGCCGCACTGTGCGAACTGCGCGGCATGAATATCGACCAGATAGGCTACTCCGCCGAGGTGTCGATAGAGCACCATCTGGGGCTTACGTGCGACCCCATCGCGGGACTGGTGCAAATTCCCTGCATCGAACGCAACGCCGTCGCCGCCATGCGCGCCGTAAACGCCGCCGACCTTGCCGACTTTTTGTGGGACAGCCGCAAAATTTCGCTGGACCGCGTCATTCGCACCATGAAAGAGACGGGACAAGACCTTAATTCCGTCTACCGCGAAACTTCTCTGGGCGGGCTGGCCAAATTAGACATATGACGTTTTGCCGCGCTGTATTTTTTGCGGCGCAACAAAAAATTCCCGTCATTACAACGGGAATTTTAATTTTACTACGAACGCGCGGACAAAGTCTTTTGTTTGTGCGCTTTTTGAGGCGACCGCTAATGCATCATCATGCCTATAAGATATATTACTCCAGATGCGCGGGATAAAATACGTAAAAGACATACTTCATGCGCATTTTGCCGCGAAAGCCGCTGTATAGCATTAGCAAAACCACCGAAAAAAGCGAATACCACTGCACCGGCAGCGACATATATGCGACGACGCAAAGCATTATCGTAAGGCTTAAAAGTTTTATGAGTCTGCCGCGGCTGTAATAGACGGCTACGGGCAAGGCGGCGCCCGCCGCTCCGTAATCCAGCGCAAAACCCCTTGCTTCCAGCCGGACCGGCGCGATAAACGCGACGTAAAGGGCAATCAACAATACCCCTCCCCATGCTGCGCGGGAATAGTTGTTTTTGCCGTAAATCAAACCGTCAATGGCATAAATCGTCACAATAGATATAGTAAACGTTATCAGAATGCCCTGATATAGCGACTGCGTAAAAACGTAAAACACCAGCTGGCACACAATTCCCAGCGCCGCTATCGCAAAGAGATAATTTTTCCTGTCGCGGGTATAACGGCAGCCTTCCGCTATCATATACGCAAAGACGGGAAAGGACAGTCTGCCGATAACGCGCAGTATGGTGACGGACGGAAACAGGTTTACGCCTATGTGGTCTATCAGCATGGTTATCATGGCGATGATTTTAAGCTGATTGCCCGACAGCAACAGCGAGCCTTCTTTTTGTTTCTGTTTTTCTAAAAACGATATGTATTGCGGACGTAATGCGGCTTTTTCCACGTCTTTATCTCCTTGATAAACGCTCTTTGGTATTGACTAACAATTTTTCGCGCGGCGCGTCACCGCTTTTTGTCCCGCTTTGCCGCAAAGACGCGCTTTTGCAAAAAGAATTTACAAAAAGACACCCCCGAACAATACGGGAATGTCTTTTTATTGGTTGCGGGGGTGGGACTTGAACCTCACGACCTCCGGGTTATGAGCCCGACGAGCTACCGACTGCTCTACCCCGCGACGACACTGTCTTTTCTCGGACAGCTTTATTATTATACCACAATTATTATGCGCTGTCAAGTCCGAATATACCCGATTGTCAAAATTACGGTGTTATTTTTGTTAAAATTTTCCCTTTTTTACAAAAGTCGAGCTTTTCCGCGCGGGATATACAAGGGCTCCGCCCCTCGGACGCCGTAAGCCGTAAAAAGCCGCCTTTTATTATGACGGAAAGAAAGGACTTCTTCAAAGCCGCAAAAAAAATTGCAAATACCTTTACACGGCGCCTTCGCTGTGCTATAATTATCAAAAAAGATCTAAGGAGACAAATATATGCAGCTGCAAGACAAAGAGAAAATAATTTTTGCCGGGGATTCGGTTACCGACTGCGGCAGAAAGCGTCCCGTGGGCGAAGGCAGATACGAGGGCGTGGGCGACGGCTACGTCAGACAAATCGACACGATACTAAACGTCTGTTATCCCGAGATGCTTTTCCGCATAATCAACATGGGTATAAGCGGCAACACCAGCCGCGACCTTTTGAATCGTTTCGACGACGACGTATTGGCGCTTTGCCCCACCCGCGTTGTCATTCTAATAGGCATCAACGACGTTTGGCGGCATTTTGACGAACCCTCTCTTATGTCAAATCTTATAGACAAAGCCGAATACCGCCAAAACGTGGAAAAAATGCTGGATAAATGCGTCAAAAACGGTATTAAGGTCTCGTGCATGACTCCCTATTTTATGGAACTAAACAAAGACGACCCCATGCGGGCCATGACCGACGAATTCCGTGCGGAGCTTTTAACGCTGTGCCGCGAAAAAAACGTGCCATGCGTCGATTTGCAAGCGGCGTTCGACGAATATCTGCGCTTTAGGCACCCGGCGTACATCATGTGGGACCGCGTGCATCCCGGCAATATAGGCGGCATGATCATCGCGCGAGAATACCTGCGCTCCATCGATTTTGACAGAAAGCTGATTTAATGCAAAAGCGTTCCCGCGCAAAGGGAACGCTTTTTTTTCTAAAAGTAGTCAGTCAAGGCTCTGCTCGCCGTGAACAACGTCTATTTTTAATATGTCGGGCGCGTTTGGGCGCGGATCTTTTTCAAAATGCGCGCGGTCAACGCATGTAAGCCGCGGATGCACTTCCTTGGCGTCGTGGTGAATGTGATAGACTATCAAAAGGCTTTTTCCGTCGGGCGCGGTGGTAAAACTGTGATGTCCCGGCCCGAACATTACGCCGTCCTTTTTTAATATCGGATTGCCGTCGTACTTTACGAACGGTCCCATCGGGCTGTCCGATACGGCATATCCCACCGCATAGTCCTGACTGCGGTAATCGTTTGCCGTATACGTCAGATAATATTTGCCGTTGTGCTTTAACATGTAAGGCCCTTCGGCGACATTTCCCATACGCGTCTCCCATTCCAGCCCGGCGCGAATAAGTTCGCGTTCCTTGTCTTCCTGCAAGGTCAGCATATCCGACATAGGCGCGCCGTAAATGACGTTGCCGCCGTCAAAGCGCACATAATACAGATAAATTCTGCCGTCGTCATCGATAAAAAAACTGCCGTCGATGGCGTTTTTTTGACTTAGCCACTGCTTTTCGGGACAGACAAACGGGCCCGTCGGCTTGTCGGCCACGGCCACGGCAAGGTGTTCGTTGGCGACGTACACCATATAGTATTTGCCGTCGCGATACTTTATTTCCGGCGCCCAGAAGCACTTGTCGCCCACAACGTTTTCACCCGCTTTAAGGCAATATCCCTCGTCCTTCCACTCGGACAGATCTTTGGACGAGTGCACGATAAAGCCGTCCGGCGCCGACGTTGCGTAGTGGTAGTACTTTTCGCCGTCGAAGAGCAAAAACGGATCTGCGCCTTCTATGACCGGATTTTTATAATTTCCCATACGATATTCTCCTGTTTTTATTTTTATATCCATAATTATACCTACGGCGGACGTTTTTGTCAATACAAAACCGCCCGACACGGCCCGCGACTTAAAAATTTCCGCAAAAACGGCACCAGGCCGCAAAGGAAAATCGCACTTTTTATATACTTTGCATATTATAAAACAGGTGCTGTTGCCGAAAATTGTTAAAAGGAGGTTTTTTGTAATGTTTTTTCGTAGATTTTGCGGCTGCGGCTGCAACAACGGCTGCGACAACAATATGCCGTCGCCCTGTCCGCCCTGCCCCGATTGTCCGCCGCCTATAATCGGTCCTACCGGTCCTACGGGGCCAATGGGTCCGAGAGGCCCTGTCGGTCCAATGGGTCAAACGGGTCTGCAAGGTCCGCCGGGCGTTCAAGGTCCGCGCGGCGCGGCGGGAGAGATAGGTCCCACAGGTCCCCAGGGTCCTATGGGCGCTCAAGGCCCGGTAGGCGCTACAGGGGCAGTCGGTCCCACAGGTCCCACCGGCCCCCAAGGCCCCCAGGGTACGGCAGGCGCTGCTGGTGCAGTCGGTCCCACGGGCCCCACAGGTCCCCAAGGCCCTCAGGGTACGGCAGGCGCTGCTGGTGCAGTCGGTCCCACGGGCCCCACAGGTCCCCAAGGCCCTCAGGGTACGGCAGGCGCTGCTGG
>ERZ1643251.1450-NODE-1450-length-26870-cov-5.088160_pt1 | contig 26870 bp, 25 predicted proteins | sample MGYA00579261_ERZ1643251 | MGnify/ENA primary metagenome ERZ1643251 (study PRJEB29033, sample SAMEA4952267) | chicken gut metagenome | biome: Broiler Chicken; feature: Gastrointestinal Tract; material: Caecum | place: Ireland | collected 2018 | study: Broiler... | reverse complement strand
CGGTTGGGACTTGCACCCGACCCCGAAGATTTATTCCTTTTACAGATACTAATATAACTCTTTAAAAGGGAGATTTCAAGAAATACTTTTCAAAGATTGTTCATAATCCATTCAAAAGTTCATCACACTTTTTACACAACTATTATTTATACTATAAGTGTTCTTGAAGAAGAACACTTTTTCATAAACTTTTTCCCCCTTTGAGCCACGGAAACGTGGCTCATCCTTTTTATTTAAAAAAGAATCCTGCCCCGCAGTCTTCCCCACACATGTGCCTGAACATATTCATATGCCCTGTCATATACAAAAAGTCCGATCTGCCCGCCTGCCAGTACGCCGATCAAAACCGTGTCCGATATCGCCTGACCAAAGAGCAAATCGCGGAAAAGGAACACAACCGGGATATATACAATATTAAAAATCACATATTTCGCCATCCAGAAGATCGCTCTGCGGTTCTTATACTGCGGGCGCTTCTCCAGCCATCTCCACACTGCCTCAATCCCCCAGATGTAGAATCCCATCGCTGTAAAAGTAAATACATAAAACTTATTCGGCGCGGTAATAAAACCGAGCATAACAGCCGCTATATAAAATGCAGCGCCGATGCGCAGTCCAAATTCCCGGATAACGATGCCTACGAAGAAAGAGGCCGCCGCCAGTAAAAACAGGGTGCTTGTCTCAATCACGCTTCCCAGAGCCATAAATACGACGGTAAGCGCAAGAAGCAGACCGCCGAACGCCAGTGTCTTTGCCTTTACATGCATGAACAAAGATCTCCTCCCATACATTCGCAGAGCTGATCCGCGATAAACAGATCACAGCACAAGTTTCCCGTACCGCAGGATGAACCTCCCATACCGTAACCACTGCCATAGGGACTGTTCTGGTATCTCCTGCTGCTGAACTCCAACTGATTCAAAAGCTGGCGGTACTGCAGGTTATTCGGCTCCATGTTGACCGCCTGCGCCGCGTGGTCCCTTGCAAGAACATTGTTGCCCATTCCCGCGTTGGCGCATCCGCTTAAATAGTACCAGAGCGCAGACCGCTCCTGCACCTGATCCAGCGTATTCAATGCTTCCCTGTAGCGTCTGCTGTTAATATAGTTTGCCGCTGCCTGAAGTCTGGGATCTATCTCCCCGCTCTGGTAACCGCCGTACCCTGACGAACTCCCATAGCTGCCCGAGTTCCCCGCTCCGCCATAAGAATAACTGCCCGAGCTTCCCGAAGAGCGCTCGCGCATAATGGTGTCATAAGCCTCCTGCACTTCCTTGAACTTCTCCTCTGCCAGATCGGCAAGCGGATTGTCCACATTTGCATCCGGGTGATATTTCCTTGTCAAATCCCTGTATGCTTTCTTTATCTCATCATCCGACGCACTCGGTGATACGCCGAGCACCTCATATGGGTTTTTGGTCATTTTTCTGATCCTCGCTTTTCTTCATCTGTATCTTATTATAACGATTCCACACCCCATCATACAATATATTCCGCAAAATGTCTACATCTGCAAGGCACGGCAGACGCTCAAAAGACGCCGCGCTTTCCGCAATCATCATACACAGGATTTCCTTTATCCTCTCCTCATAATCCGCCTTACGGCAGAGCTTTCGAAGCGGATTATACCGCCCCTTCTCCAGATCCCCGGGGAGATCCTCATAAGCATCCATGATATAGATAAACTTTCCCATGAAAAATCCCATCTGCCGAAGTTCTCTCTCCCAGACGTCTTTTTTGTATACAAAAAGCTCCTCCATCAGCCGCCCAAAGCATCCCGCCGTCCTGTCGATATCCGTACTCCGCTCTCTCTCGCACTTTGCAAGTTCCTTAAGCGCTGAGTGAATCACCTTGCTCTGTCTGGGATAGTCTCTGATAATACTGCGCACCTTTCCCCTCACCACATTTTTTGCAAAAAGGCTTGTGGCCTTCCGCTCATCCTGCCAGTCGTCTTCCATATGATAATACGCCAGCAGGACATTCATAGCCGCTGCGTAGGATGTGATCTCATTGCGGAGCATAAGCTGTTTCCGTACAGGATGCACTTTACAGCGGCGCTGCTCCTGCACCGTTTCACTCTCATATAAAGAAGAAAGCAGGATGATCGCAAACGTCATGTCGTAAGTGAGCGTCAACTGGCCGACAAATCCGTACTCCTCTTTAAGTGTGCGGCACAGTCCACAGTAATATGCCTTATATTTTTTGAAATCCTTCACTTTCAATTCCGGTTCATGTATTGTCACATAGCCAAACATATTCCCATTCTTCCCTTGTGGTATTTACTCTTCAAGCTACAGCCGCCGCGTACAGCGGCTCGTCCAGTTCAGTATACCACAGGCGCGAGTGGGGAAGCATTATCTTCATCAATTTTTCATAAAATCTTTTCAGGCAAAATTGACAAGCATTTCTTAAATCTTTATACTATCCAGAGAACTTTTACCAACACATTGATCCGGCGGCATCATAGCCTGTACTATGTGATATTTCCATTCTGAAAAAAGGAGCGTTACTTATGCCAGAAAATAAAACATCCACCCATACAAAACAGATCGCACTCATCGGACTGATGAGTGCGGTCATCTGTATCCTCGGACCTTTAAGCATCCCCCTTCCTGTAAGTCCGGTTCCCATCTCATTTACTAACTTTGCCGTATTTCTTGCAGTCTACCTGTTGGAGTTAAAAGGGGGAACCCTTTGTTTCCTCGTATATCTTGCTCTCGGATCGGCAGGACTCCCCGTGTTTTCCGGATTCAGCGGCGGCCTCGGCAAGCTCGCCGGTCCAACCGGCGGATATCTGATCGGATTCATTTTCCTTGCGCTGATACAGGGTCTTATGATGAAGCGCTTCCCCGGGAAAAACAGCGCGGCAATCGCGGGAATGGTGCTCGGTATGGCGGTATGCTACTTTTTCGGGACTATATGGCTCGCATGGCAGATGGAGCTTTCCTTTACATCCGCCCTTATGCTGGGCGTAGTTCCTTACCTGTCCGGCGACGCCGTGAAGATCATCATCACAGCACTTGCCGCGCCGAAGCTTAAACTAGCTTTAAAACGGGCGGAAATTTAACTGTCAGAAGACAGGTCACTCTACCGTGAAGTTATATGACATCCCCTTTTTAAAGTCAACGGCCGCATATACCGCATCCTTGTTCCCTGAAAGAAAACTGTTGCCCGTCGCTTTCAGATGCTCCGCGATAATACTGATATCCTCCTGTGAGCGGACATTAAGCTCAGCGTCCATATCCGGATATGAAATGTATTCCGCCTCATCGGAAAGCTGCGACAGCATCTCGTCAAGTTGCCCGCTCTCTAATGCCCCTTCCGGCAGATAGACCCACATCTGCGTCACTTCCCCGGGATCGATCTTCTTACTCAGCGTATAGCCGTAATCTTCCAGACATGCCAGCGTATGCTCAAAGCCTTCATAGATATACTGTGTGCCAAGGCTGATCCCACCGGGTTCAGTCCCGTTCCAGTACGCAGAATACGCGGCCTCCACTCCGGACAGGGCATCGACGGTTCCCGCATTAGCGGTTTCTGACTTATTTGGAGCCTTCGCATACAGTTCGATCTCGCCGACAGGAGACGCATCCGCCAGTGTGCGCATATCAACTTCCAGCAGATCCTGTTTGTACGCCGCCAGAAGTGCACCGCGCTCTTCCTCTGTCAGTTCCATCTGCTCTGTCTTCCCGCCGTAGAGATCCCACAGCGCTATCGATGCAACACTTTCCTCCTTTGTCATAAACACCGGAAATATTTTCTGCCTGTAGCCGTCGTCCTGACAGAGTTCCTCTAACGCTGATACGACCGACTCCCGCTCCACGCAGTAATCCCTGACGACCTTTCTTCCGCTTTGCAGCTTATAGCATATCGTTGTCTGGATATAGGTCTCCCAATCAACAGCGCCCATATCCCCGCTGTACATATCCTGCGGATTAAGTCCGTTTTCCACATTTTTAACCCCTTCCTCCGCCAGACGCCAGATGGGTGTAAAATCTTCCGCAAATGCGCCGTATGTCTCGAGTTCTTCCGCCTCCTTTCCCATTTCTGAAGGATACTCAAAATATCCCGTAAAGGAATATGTGTCATATCCGAACACATCGAACCAGAACACGCACAATACCGCCAGCACGATAGCAATGCTCAGAAGAGATGATCTCCAACCCTTGAGCAGCAGCTTAAGATCCTGCTGGTAGATAAACTCGATCAGTCCGCAGAGGAGTACCGCCGCGAAGAGGGTGAGCAGGAACAGCCATCTCGTGCCCCCGATCCCCAGAAATTCTCTGACGAACATCCCGCAGAACAACGCCGAGGGAATACAGATCAGTACCTTGATCACCGGAGCCGTGCCCGGAAATGAAAGCGCCCTGCCCGTGGCTTCCGCAGGATATATCCTGTAGAGAAGGACTGCCGCTGCCAGAAGGACAACGATCATAAGGAGAGCTGAGATCAGCACAGGGGGAAGGGACTCCCCTCGGCTCGTCCCCCGGACCGCGTTGATAAACGCTCCCGCAGGGGAAGCATATCTGGCGAGCTGATCAGAAAGAGAGCTGTCTGCGTAGCTGTAAGTTTCAAAAAATGTTGACTTAAGCATAGGTATCATGCCGAATAAAAGCGCAGGGTATACTGCGATCACAAGGGAGGCTAAGATTCCTGTCACTGTCTGTCCCGTCAGTACCGCCGCGAGGATGCAGACATTGTAGACCACCAAAAATGCAAGGATGCCTCCTGCCGCCGCCAGCGCCATTTCCCCCAGTATCTCCGGCGTCATGATGCGATAAGCGGCACCCGCAAGAGCGGTAAACACAGAGCAGATCACATACGGGATGACGAAAATAATAACTCCCGAGAGATAGCTGACCGTAAACCATTGTCCCCTCTTTGGCGGAAGCGCATGGTAAAAGTCCGACCTTTCCCGTGAGTGGATATAACTGTAATCGGTAAGAGCTGCAAGCGCTCCAAGCACAACAATGGCATAGGCGGCATACGTAACATGATATCCGCTGACCATCGATGGCATCAGATCCTGAATATATTTCCCCCACTCAGTCCAGCGGTTCGGGTCATCCCCTCCCAGATAGCTGTCTATATAGAGCATGGAGTGTATGGGCATCGCCAAAACAAGTGCGAGCCATGTCAGGGCAGCGAGCCATCCTCTGTGGCGGATATCCTCACGGATCAGTTTAATATAAGAAATCTTTGATGTCATAACCTGCCACCTCCGTTTCGCTGATAAATATCTCTTCTAAAGTAAGCGGGAGTGCCTCCGCAAACAAAGGCTCCTGCTTCTGCGCCAGCTCCAGTACGCTCCCGCGCTCGCCCCGCACAGTCAATGTCAGCACCGAGCCGGAGCGCTCCATCTTCAGGATGCGCAGCGACCGAATCAGCTCCTGTTCTCTGTGGGTATCCGGGATCACACACTGCAGCTTGCAGATATTGCATTTGATCTGGTCCAACTCCTCTGTCAGAAGAAGTTTGCCCTGATGCAGAAGTCCTACGCTGTCACAGATATCTTCAAGCTCCCTTAAATTGTGCGAGGATATCACCGGAGTAAAGTCCCGGTTCATGATCTCTGCCGCGAACAGGCTTTTTACCGCCTGCCTCACCACAGGGTCCAGCCCGTCAAAGGTCTCGTCGCAGAGAAGATATTTCGTCTTCGCGCAAAGTCCGAGCAGGATGGACACCTGCTTTTTCATACCCTTTGAGAAGGAATTGATCTTCCGCTTCTCATCCAAGTTAAACTTCTTCACAAGTGTGTCGAACATCTTCCGGTCAAACGTCGGATAAACCAGTGTAAAATAATCCCGCATCGCCCGTATATCCGCGTTAGGAAAATAGTACGGCGAGTCCGACAGAAAACAGATCTGTGACTTTACCTCAGGGTTTTCAAATACCGGCTCGCCGTCCGCGAGCACTTCTCCCTCGTCCGGCCGGATGATGCCGCTGATCATGCGAAGCAGCGTACTCTTTCCCGCGCCGTTTGAGCCTACCAGACCGAAGATCATCCCTTCCCTGATGGACGCCGTGATATGGTCCGCCGCATGGATATCACGGAAATGTTTGTCAATATTTTTCAGTTCAATCATGTGACTCCTCCTTTTGATAAACGCGGTCAATAACCTGAATGTACTCGGCTTTTCGGATACCCAGTTCTTTGCCTCCTATGACGAGCCGCTTGAACTCATCAAGGAGCGAATCCTTTTTCTGCTGCACAAGCACAGAGCTGTCTGAGACAAAATTCCCTCTCCCCTTCACCGGATAGATGTAACCCTGCTGCTCCAACAGGGAATACGCCTTCTGTATGGTGTTCGGATTGATGGACAGCTCGACCGCCAGCGTCCGCACAGACGGCATCTGCGAATCCGGCTTCAGTACGCCTCTTAGGATAAGCGCCTGAAACCGCTGTGTGATTTGTTCGTAGAGCGGCAGCTTGCTCTGATAATCAATCGTTATCATCCTATCCCCTTCCTATTATTATTTTGCGTTCAAAGTGCACTATGTGTATTAAGTGTATTATCTCATATAGTACACTTAATATAACATGACAGTGCGGGGAAGTCAACCAAGAAACAAAAATACCCTGCGGTTCTCTTCCCGCAGGGCGCTTTCCCTTTTTATAGTGTTTCTGACTGTAACTGAGCGAGCTGGCGCTTTAATTTTTCGATCTCAACATCCTTTTGGCTCAAGAGTTTCTCCTGTGCATCAATTTTATCATCTTTCTGACTCAACAGTTCTTTCTTTTCCTCAAGTTTCTCTCTCTGCGCGTCGATCTCATCCTTCATATCATCGATCATATACTGTACGGTATTTCTGTCCAGCTCCCGTAATTTCTCTGAGAACATTCCCATCACCCTCTCTGTGTTCCTGCACAGCTTATAGTCTAGGAAAATCGTACCAATCAAGAAGATGAAAAGATTTGTGCGGATACAAAAAGGCTTCCAACGTAACGTGCAGGATCAAACATTTGAAAAATCCCTACAACCCAGTAAATCTAAGGACTGTAAAGCTTTTTCCCTTTTTAGTGTCAAAAACCAGATTATATCGCCAAAAATCCATAGAATGTGGGTGGTTTTTTGTATATTTTACGTACAGAAAAGAGGCGTTCTTTCCAAACTTTCCCTGTTTTTTGTCTCCTATTTCAGATACCAAGAGTTTCCAAGGTCATCCTGCGCTAGCCACGTATCTTTCGAGACCGTTACGGTAGCATATAATATATTCGCGCCCGGTATGGATCTACCTGTGCGTACCAGATTTTCTATTTCTCTTTCTGACATCTGATACCTCACAACAGCCTTATATAATATGTCCGTTTCAACAAATTCGTCGCTTAAATCATTTATTACATATTCACCATCTATTCCACTAAGTCCATTATAATACTGGAGAATCGACCTTTTAACCTCATCTGCCGAAAGTACCTTTTTTTCTTCCACTACTACTTTTTTTCTGATTTCCGTAACAGAATCATCATCCCCGATAATCATATAAACAACCTCATATACCCCCGGAGTTTCTAAATTAACCTGATCTGCATTAACGCTCACTTCTTTGATACGCTCATCATATATAATCCCACTCATCCAGTCCGGCTGTCCCCCTTGATTCACCGTTATATCTTTTAATCCTGTTATGTGTGACATATAATCTGCTTTAGCTTTTACAGAGAAACGACAACTCTCTTTCATGCCATTGTTATCGATTGCTATGACCATATTCTCATACTCGCCTTCCTTATCATACGAAATACTTGAATTCGGAACTCCGTTTTCATCAATAACAACAGTTTCTTGCTCTATTACATGATCCTGAAACCCAACTGACCTTAGTCCAGATTTATCTGTTATTTTCAAAATGATATCTGATGCTTTTAATTCCTGTCCTTCTACTATCTCAATTTGATCCGTTACAAGTTTTATTTCCGGCTTCTTTGTGTCTTTTACAGCTACTTTTACCGATTCCCTATGATTACCTAGCTTAATAGTGACCGTATATGTTCCCACTTTTCCCATATCAATATCTGATATATCTAAAACCGCTTTTCTCTTTGCCGCTCTTCCTACCTCTGCATATGTCTCAATATTTTCCGGTGCTAATTCGCCAAATTCAAGTACAACATTTTCCCTTGCTGTCATTTTCATTGATTGCCGATATAACGCTACAGCACAAGCAAAAACAATACAAACTCCCAGTCCCGACAATATTATAAAAATCCTCATTCTACTCTTCATTATAAATTTCTTCCCCCATAACATCCCTAGAGACCTTTCAATTTCTGATACCGCGCCGCTAAGAACATCTTCTCCAACAACTCCAATGCTTTTTCTAATAATTCGGCATACTCTTTCCCGTCGTATGGCAAGTATAGTGTTATAGGCTTCCTCCACCCTTTTCTTGCAATCTATAATACCCCTTTCTCCTCAGAAAAATTAGTTCCTCAGTCTATTCCCGCATCTGCCACAAAAATTATTATTTCCCACATAAAAGCCACATTGAGGGCAATACTCGATTTTCTCTCCGTCCACATAGAATTCTTCTGTTCCTTCTAATTCTCGAATACTCGCAGATTTCTCGGCTTCTGTCAGCATTTTATTTATTTCCTTTTTTAATTCCGCAATCTCGCTCTGTAAATCATCTTTCCTTTTTTTCTTTTCCAGAAGTTCTTGATATTGCATTTCTAATTTATTCAAATCATCTGCTGGTTCCGTTTCTTCGGGGGCCACAATAGCAGCACCACATACGCTGCAAAAAAACGCGCCCTCCCTTAGTTTGCTTCCGCACTTTGGGCAAAACATTATTTTCACCTCCGTATTCTTTACTTCATATTCTCTTTTTGAAATATCGACATATAGAATTTACCTTTTTTCATATTTCTGGATAACCTCAATATTAGCTTTTTCAATATCCGTCAGCATACTCTCCGCAAAATCGTCTGGATCGATCGTTCCCACATACCATGATTTAGAATCAAAATAATTTTGAAGTTCTGCATCTTTAAATTTTCTTCCATGTCTTGCATAAATCTCATTTCTCGCCAAACGCAACTGTTCCTTTGTCAACATTTCCACTTCATCATCTGACAACATTCTTTCACTGCTACTTGGAAGAATATATTCTTCAGCTTTTACGGAACTTTCCTCTGCTCGATGCCAGATGAGCAGATCCTCAAGAAGATCTCTACCCGTCTCCTGATACTCTTTACCGCGATCCAATATAGTATCTTCAAAACCGTCAAAACAGTCAGAGAACTGATCCTTATAACCAATCAACTGCTCGTTCTCATAATAGTAATAACTTCCATTTGCTTCAATGTCCATGACAAGAACGGAAACAATATTTCCAGTTTTATCTGGCATAAAAGTCGTGAATCCATCTACACTCTGCAGCATAATACACAGCACATTTCCTTGTTTATCATAATAATCTGTTCTTCTCCCTTCTGAATACTCAATATATTCATAAGCTAGAATCGCATCATCAAGTTCATTCCACTGTTCATCGATCTGGTCAACCATCAACTGGCTTTCTTCGTTCCTCATATCGTTCATGCCATAACTTGTCTGTTCTTCCGAATACCACAAGACCGATACTCCACCCGATATCACAATAAACAGACAAATTCCCACGATTATACCAACACGTACCAAAAGTCTTCTCTTGTTTGCCTGATTCTGCTGCCGATCTCTACTATTTCTTACTTCATTTTCTAAAAGTCCCATTCCGCATTTCCAGCAGAACTGCGCGCTATCCTCATTTTCCGCTCCACATTTCCAGCAATACATACTTTCTTCCTACCGTATCTCTCTAAAATGGCGCATTCTATTTGTATCTGTTTATTTTCTTGCTCTGCAGTTCATACACGTGACTCTTGGCGCTTCATTTACCATTCCACATATGCACATCCATGTCTGTTCTGTACACTCTTTTCCGCACACTGCATTATAAATCTTGTTTTCTTCCCTGTATTCGGCAAGTTCCCATGAACCCATACCGGATATCGCATATACCTTATATTCTTCCGTCTTTCTGCCACTTGGCATTTCTATTCTTTTGATTATAACATCCACACTGTCTATTTCATTTGGGTTAAATCCCACATTATCTATGATCATTTTGGGTGTGCTTCCCTTTTGCTTGTTATATGCGGGTTTTATTATATAATCCGTGATTATATATTCCCTCCGAAATACGTTAACAATAATGTCAACCTTTATAGTAGAAGCCTTACCTCCATCATCACTGGAACTGATTCCCTCCATCAGTTGATAATCCAACCAGAAATATACCCTGTCCCTCTTTTCCCATACTGCATTTATAAATCTTATATCTCTCCATGGATAGTAATTTTGAATAGGTATGCTTCTAACCACTGGCGGATCAATCTCCTCCACCCCTAGCAAATTCTGATCGGTTTCGCTAGCTTGCTTATACACAATAGCCGCAGCACATGAAATTATTAATGCTGCCCATGTATTCTCCGTTACCTTGGCGCGTATAACCGAGTACCCCCATGTAGCGTCCTGCATAGTGGAATTAAAGTCGTATGACACTCCCAATAAGCATACGAAAATTATTACTACAAATGCCGCTGACCCATATATCGAAAATGTTTCCTTCTTTCGGCACACAGCATAACCAGCGTAAAAAAATATTCCCGAACACATCCCTTGTAAAAAACACATAAATTTTATAAATCCCTGCATTCCAGAACTACCCAGATGAAGCAGATTATTGTCGTTACTCAACAAATCAAGAAAGCTAATATCATAACCGTTTACATTTATCATAGCTCCCAACATTAAAACGCCGGAAACAACACAGCAAATCATACAAATAGTCAATGACGGACTAAGCTTACTTCTAACCTCTCTTCCCTGTCTGTTCTCTTCAGCCGGAATTAATGCCAACCTCTGCATATTTCTTTGAGATTTAACCGGTAATAATCGTTCTTTTTGTTTTAAATATAAAACCGTGTTTCGCACCATGGCCAGATAGTCTTTTTCTTTGTCCAGTATTCCTGATCCTGACGTCTCTTCACTTCCCAGTTCATTTCTCAGTTCGCTCATTTTTCTCCTTAATTCTTCTTCTTTTATTATGGTATCATTCATTACTCCGTCCATGATCCTCCCCCTTTTCCTTTATGTATGTCTGCATCCATTCAAACCATCAAAATATATGCAACCATCATCACACATTTCCGCACTACGATCAGGAACCGCATTATTTTCTCATCCACCCGCACATTTTTTGAACACGAACACATTCAAACTGCAAAAGTCAAACATAATATGACTATTCCCATTTTCCTTTTCATTTGTTTTTCTCCTCGACCCTTTTTATATTATCACCAATACGCATTTTTGTCAATTTATAACATCTTTTTGATAATGAAATATCATTGCGATTAGTTTACTATTTTTTTAGAAAGGCAAGGATGACAAAATGATAGCTGACAGAATAAAACAACTGCGTCTTTCCAATAATATGACGCAAACCGCTCTTGCAAAAAAACTTAATATCACTCGGAGCAGTGTCAACGCATGGGAAATGGGGATTTCAATCCCCTCCACAACATATCTTGTTGAATTAGCGCAATTATTCCATGTATCGACAGATTATCTGCTCGGCTTATCAAGTGATGTATCTTTAGATATTTCTAATCTAAATGAAAAAGAGGTTCGGCTTATATATGAGCTTGTACAATATTTCCGCACAAAAACATAGGAGAAACCTCCCAACTGTAGATTTCTCCTACTTTCATATTTTCACAACACTGTTTTTTCTCGCGTCTTCTTTCCCACAATATCATGCGGCATTAGTTCATGTACTTTACCATCCAACATCAAAAAAGGGATAGATCACTTCTACAAATACGACAGCGCGTCGCCTACCCAGAAGTTCTTTGAAATCCTTTAAAAATATCATGGTGTCCTACATCCACCAAAATGATCATTTTATCGACTTCATAAAAACATATGATACAGATATCCATATTCACACTCACACTACATTCAACACTTTTCGTCACAACAAATGCTTGTATATCTTCCCTTTTAGTGCTATGATATCCCTGTTCAGTTGCCTGTCACTACTGTCAGGCGAAGAAAGGAATTAAAAAGCGTGACCTATAAAGAAGCAAGGGTATATTTGGACGAAATGTCCAAATACGGAAGTGTACTTGGCTTGGATACGATTCGAGGTCTGCTGCGTGAGCTTGGCGATCCTCAGGAGAGCCTCCGGTTCATACATATCGCAGGAACGAACGGAAAGGGATCTGTGCTTGCATACACTTCCACCATCTTAAGTGAAGCAGGATACAGGATCGGGCGGTATGTATCACCGACAGTCATCTCCTATCTGGAACGTATACAGGTTGACGGCACATGGATTTCGGAAGAAATGTTCGCGCAGATGACATCACAGGTAAGAGATGCTATCGCCCACTTAGAGGAAGGCAACGAAGCGCTTCCCACAGTCTTTGAGGCTGAGACGGCGATAGCCTTTTTATATTTTAAGAAAATGAAATGCGATCTTGTCGTACTGGAAGCAGGTTTGGGCGGAGCGCTGGACGCTACCAATATCATCCGAAATACACTCTGTGCGGCCTTCTCCTCCATCAGCCGGGATCACATCGGCATCATCGGCAATACTCTGGAGGAGATCGCGAAAAACAAGGCGGGCATCATCAAACCCGGATGCACTGTCATCTCGGCGGAGCAGACACCCTCTGTCAAAGAGGTCTTAAAAAAGTACGCCGTCAGAAGCGGATGTCCGTTCATAAAGGCAGAACCGGAAAAAGCCGTGATCCATCAGACGGATTATCGGGGGATTGAGCTTTCCTATAAAGAATATCCGCATCTGACCACTTCTCTGTCAGGCAGATACCAGACGGACAATCTCTGTACTGCCCTCGAGGTCATCCGTTTTTTGAACGCGAACGGATATCCGGTCAGTAAAGAAGCCGTGAGAAACGGAACGGCACATACGCTCTGGCGGGGGAGATTCACCTGTATCGGAGAGGCGCCTGTCTTTATACTGGACGGCGCCCACAACGAGACGGCGGCATTAAGACTCAGGGAGAGCGTCGAGGATTACTTTACAGGAAAGAAGCTCATCTTCATCATGGGCGTATTCCATGATAAAGAATATGACCGCATTGCAGAGATCCTATGCCCATTGGCGTCTTCCGTCTACACAGTGCAGCTTCCCGATAAAAAGCGGGGACTCCCGCCCGAAGAGCTGGCAGAAACGGTACGCAGGTATTGTCCGCATGTCACAGCGGTACATGATGGAAACAATGATATGGCGGCGGCAGATACAGGCAGAAGCAACAGCGTCTCCAAGGCGGTGGCGATGGCACTGGCAGAAGCCGGGAAAGGAGATGTGATCCTTGCGTTCGGCTCCCTGTCTTATCTCAAGCAGGCAGAGGACGCTTACACAGACACCGCAGCAAAAGCGCGCGACAGAGCAGGAGCATCAGGAGCGCCGTGTCAGGCAGGAGCGCCGGAAACGCAGGGCAGCGTCGCCGTACCGGATGAGTCCTATCAGGTCACAGAACAGATGACAAACAGAGGGAGGGAACTTTCATGATAGATCAGCAGAAGATAGAACAGGCAGTGCGCCTTATGCTCGAGGGCATCGGCGAGGATGTGACCCGGGAGGGACTTCGCGAGACGCCGTCGCGCATTGCCCGCATGTGTGAAGAGTTATTCGGCGGAATGAATGAGGATGCGAAAGAGCACCTTTCCCGCACATTTTCCGTAGATACGAGTGAGATGGTGATCGAGCGGGACATCACCTTCTATTCCATGTGCGAACACCACATCCTTCCCTTCTACGGAAAAGCGCACATTGCCTATATCCCTGACGGGAAGGTGGTAGGCTTAAGCAAGCTGGCGCGGACAGTGGAGGTTTTCGCCAGACGGCTCCAAGTGCAGGAACAGCTCACCGGACAGATCGCGGATGCCCTGATGGAGCATATGCAGCCAAAGGGCGCTCTGGTAATGATCGAAGCCGAACACATGTGCATGACCATGCGTGGCATCAAGAAACCCGGCAGTCGCACCATCACTCTGGCAAAGCGGGGAGTATTTGAGGCGGATTCTGCGCTGGAAGAACAGTTTTTCCGCATGATGCAGAGATAACAATGCCCCAATATCCATCAGACATCAAAGAACAGGAGGCACAGGCATGAAACGGGTCAACGCCATCATCACACACCCTGTATACCGTGAATATTACGACAGGCTTGAGGTTCTTGAGGAAAGACGCCCTTTCTGCTGCCATCAGATGGCGCATCTGCTGGACGTGGCGCGCATCGCTTATATCCGTTCTCTCGAGGATCATCTCGATCTGGACAAGGAAGTGATCTATGCCGCGGCGGTGCTTCATGATATCGGCAAGTCTCTTCAATATGAAAAGAAGATTCCACATGAGGTATCCGGTGCCGAGATTGCGGAGAAGATCTTGAACAGTCTCCCCTCAGAAATGTCATTTTCCGCAGGGGAAATCCGGACGATCCTCACGGCAATCCGCGGGCACCGTAAGCCTCGCGAAGACGCGGAGCCTCTGGAGAGACTACTCTATGAGAGCGACAAGGCATCAAGAACGTGCTTTGCCTGTCCTGCGGAGCAGGAATGTGACTGGAACGCAGAAAAGAAAAATATGGAGATAACGATATGATCATCGGCAACAGAGAATTTGACACAAAAAACAACACTTACATCATGGGGATCCTCAACGTGACGCCTGATTCCTTCTCAGACGGCGGCCGTTATGATACCATTGACGCCGCACTCTTCCACGCCCGCCAGATGGTGAAGGAAGGGGCGGATATCCTAGATATCGGCGGGGAATCCACACGCCCGGGGCATATTCAGATCACAGACGCGGAGGAGATCGGGCGGGTCGTGCCGGTCATCGAACGCCTGAAACAGGAGTTTGACATCCCGCTCTCCATTGACACCTACAAAAGCACAGTGGCAGAAGCCGCCCTCGCAGCGGGCGCGGATCTGGTAAATGACATCTGGGGGTTGAAATACGACGAGAAGATGGCGTCTGTCATCGCCAAGAGCGGCGCTGCCTGCTGCCTGATGCACAACCGTGAAAAGGCAGAGTATGACGATTTCGCGGCGGATTTCTTAGAGGATATGCGCGGGTGCGTAGCGCTTGCCGGCAGAGCCGGTATCCGGCATGATAAGATCATTCTCGACCCCGGCGTAGGCTTCGGCAAGACATACGAGATGAATCTGGAGATCATCAACCAATTGGAACTCCTTCATCAGTTTGATCTTCCCATCCTGCTCGGCACCTCCCGCAAGTCCGTCATCGGACTGACATTGGATCTTCCGGCAGACCAGAGAGAAGAAGGTACGCTCGTCACCACAGTGTACGCAGTCCAGAAGGGATGCGCATTTGTGCGGATCCACGATGTGAAAAAAAACAAGCGCGCAATCCGCATGACACAGGCATTGATGCGGGAACATTGTCTTATGGACACGAAAAGATAAGACGGTCGCGCGGATACGACGGCGCAGCGACATTCATAATTTCAAAAAGGGGAAAGCTATGACAACCACCATATATGACAAGATCAAGATTCAGGATTTAGAAGTATTCGCCAACCATGGGGTATTTCCGGAAGAAAACACACTGGGGCAGAAATTCCTCGTCTCAGCCGTGCTCTATACCGACACGCGGAAAGCAGGACTGACCGATGATCTGACCGCCTCCATCCATTACGGGGAGGTCAGCGCTTTCATCGACTGTTTTCTGAAGGAGCACACCTTCAAGCTGTTGGAACGGGCGGCCGAAGCTCTGGCAGAGGAACTGCTTCTCCACACTGTAGGATTAGAGAAGATTGATCTGGAGATCAAAAAACCATGGGCTCCCGTAGGTCTCCCTCTCAAGACTGTGAGCGTGGAGATCTCTCGCGCATGGCACACCGCTTACATCGCCCTCGGTTCGAACATGGGCGACCGCCGTAACTATATCGACGATGCCATAAAAGCGCTGGATGGAGCGCACGGCTGCTCTGTGTCAGAAGTCTCCGCCCTGATCGAGACGCCGCCCTACGGAGTAACGGATCAGGCGGACTTCTTAAACGGATGCTTAAAGCTGCGCACTCTCCTTACACCCGAAGAACTGCTCGCCGAACTCCACCGCATCGAACAGGACGCTGGAAGGGAGCGTATCCTTCGCTGGGGTCCGAGGACACTGGATCTGGATATCATCTTCTACGATGATATCGTATTAGAAAGCAAAGAACTGTGCATCCCTCATGTAGAGATGCACAAAAGACTCTTTGTGCTAGAGCCGCTGTGTGAGATCGCGCCCTATAAGAGGCATCCCGTGTACGGGAAGACCGTGTGGGAGATGAAGTCGGAAACGCAGGAAGAGCGGGCGGTCTGATGGCAAATATATTGATGCCTATATTCGCCTAAATCGCTTACTCCGCCCTGTGATCGAGCTTATGAACTTCTAATGCCTGATATTCCTGCTCCAACTCTCTTAAAAGTTCCTCTTCACTTGGCAAATATAATTTATATTTTGGAGCAAAAATCTGTGTTTCATTTTCCGGCAGCGTATATTTAACGACAGATTCACTTTTATCTGCGCACAGCACAATACCGATCGGCGGATTATCCCCCTCGTTCATAAGCTCCCGTTCATAATAATGCACATACATCTGCATTTGCCCCAAGTCCTGATGCGTTAAGTCTCCAACTTTTAGATCGATCAGCACAAAACACTTCAGAATATAATTATAAAATACAAGGTCAATCCTGAAATGTCGCCCATCGAAAGTAATTCTTTTCTGTCTTGCGACGAAGGAAAATCCTCTTCCGAGCTCTAAAAGGAATTTCTGCAAATGTGTGATCAATGCCTGCTCCAGATCGCTTTCATAAAAGTCATCATTCGATGCCAAACCAAGAAATCCCAACACATATGGGTCACGGATAACATCTTCCGGTTTCTTCGCCGGCTCCAGAGTCCGGATTTCCGCTGCAACCTGTTCCTTATTTTTACTCGATAATAATCTTTCATAAAAAAGGAGTTGATCTGTCGCTCTAACTGTCTGGTACTCCATTGGGATTTTACCGCTTCCTGCATATAGAATTCTCGTGCGTGATCATTTTCTACTCTCATCAAAAGCCGATAGTGCGTCCAACTCAATTCGCTACGCAGTGCGTAGCCATTTGGAAATGTCAGATAAAATTGGCGCATATTTTTCAAATTGGCAACGGTAAATCCCTTCCCAAAATCCCGGGTCATTTGTTTCGATAATTCTTTGAGCAATCCAGTCCCATACTCTGCTTTTTCACTACCGCCTTGTTCTTCAATAATAGATTTTCCGATATTCCAGTAAGCCTCCACCATTGCAAAATTAGCTGTTTGATAGACTTTATTCCTAGCAGAAACTAAAATCTGTTTGATTTCATTGTAAAAACTTTGTTCCACTTGATTTCTCCTTTTTCCTCAAATGTGATCGTATCTGCCGCTTATAACTATCTAAATATTATTCTTACGTCAATCATACTTCCATATTACTTCAGATTCAATACCCTTTTCCGCACAGCATCCATGGCTGCACCACAAAATCAGATGCAAAAAACTCCCGCTGCCCGGCATTGATATCCTGCCGTATCGCGGGAGTTTTCTTACTCCTCAGATTCCTTTCCCCAGTTCTCTTTTCTCAGATTCCCAAGAAAACCTGACTCGTCTTACTGTGCCTGAAGCACTTTATATTTTCCTTCTTCAACGACAACGACTGTCGGCTGCTTTGTCGGCTCGCCGTCCTCGCCCCAAGTGATCTGCTTTCCGGTAAGACCATCGATCTGGATCTCTGTCATCGCGCTCTTAAGAGCGTCGCTCATATCGGAAATGCTCATATCCGGTGTGATGTCTGCCTTCTCGATGGCAGCCTTGATCACATAGACACAGTCGTACGCATCTGCTGCGAACTGGTTCGGTGTTCCGCCGAACTGCTCGTTAAAATCTGCCACAAATGTCTGTGTCGCCTCGTCCTCCGCGTCCGCTGTGAACGGTGTCAGGAACATCAGTCCCTCCGCCAGCGCTGTGTCGAAGCCTTCCAGTGCAAGAAGTCCGTCCATACCGTCGCATCCGAACCACTCCGGCGCGAATCCCATCTTATCTGCCTGAGCAAGGATCAGGGAAGCCTCCTGATAGTAGATCGGCAGGAACACAAGCTCAGCACCCGCGTCTTTTGCCTTCTGGAGCTGTACGGAGAAGTCTGTCTTGCTGTCTGCTGTAAACGCTTCTGCGGATACAACCTCAAGTCCTGTCGTCTTTGCCTCCTCCACAAATCTCTGGTAGATACCGGAAGAATAAGTGTCGGAGCTGTTGTAAATAACTGCTACCTTTGTCGCAAGTCCGTTCTCTGAGATATAGTCTGCTGACGCTTTTCCCTGATTCGGGTCAGAGAAGCACATACGGAACGCATTGTCATACTGGATACTCTCTACAGCCGTCGCTGACGGTGTGAGCTGGAACATATTGTCCGCATGGGATTCCTCGACAACTGCAGTACACGGTGTGGATGTGACAGTACCGATGAGCATCTGCATACCCCAGTCTTTCAGTGTGTTGTATGCGTTGACTGCCTTCTCAGAATCAGACTGATCATCCTCGAACTGATACTCGATCTGATAACCGTTGATGCCGCCGTCCGCATTGATCTCGTCAACCGCAAGCTGCACACCGTTTTTCACGGCGTTTCCGTAGATCGCGTTGTCGCCTGTCGTAGGTCCGATGCCCCCGATCATAAATACATCTCCGCCTGAAGATGAGCTTCCGCTGTCGCCGCCATCCTTGCTCCCGCAGGCAGCCAGTGAAAATACAAGCGCTGACGCAAGAGCAATACTTGCTGCTTTTTTTAACATTTTCATAATACCTTCCTCCAATCTCAAAATGCTAATGCTAATATCGTACCCTCACCTGAGATATTTGTCAAGGAGAAAACCGAATGCGCTCTCTTTTATATCTCTTTATGTGACTTTTTATATGCCCTTATACACAATATCCCTCAGCTTATGCGCCAGCAGCATTTCCTGCTCGATCTCCATGCCGCTCGTGAGGATGCTTTCTTTTAATTCTTCTAATAGTCCTGCATCCAGTTTCTCAAGCGCTTTCCTCTTTTTGTCCTCCAGCGGGATGCCTGCCCCGCTCTTAAGCGCCTGCGCAAAGATCTTTTTGTCCATCCGGTATGGTTTTAATTGAGGAAACAGATTCTGCCTGTTGAACTGGAAAATACGAATCCCGCCCAGATCCATGTCTCCCCAGTGAAGATACTCCACGTCTTCCTTGGCAACATCGGAAAGTCCTTTTAAAAAGGCTCTCTCCTTCGGGGAATAAAAACCGTGACAGTAGAGATACAGTGTATCCGCCCGATACTCCATAGCCTCATAGTTCGCCTTGTTCTCGATCACGATGACCCTCTTCACGCCCGGCATGGAAAGAGGCTTTGCATGTTCCAGTGTCCGGGAATTGATGACTGTGCCATAATACGCCCGGGATGAATCCATCTCCACACTCTGATCCACTGCATATCGCAGCGGCCCTTTCCATTCCATCGTTTGGGAGTAAGTCAGTACCCCGTGGAGTTTTAAGATCTCTTCGTCCGTCATCCCTTCCACACACAAAGGGGAGTATGCTTTCAGAACAGTAAGCACCCGCGTCTGATAACCCTCTGTTTCAAACACCTTAGAACCGCCGAACACTGCGGCGCTGAACACACGCCTCCATATGGGTTCCTCCATGCGGGGAATGGTGTTCAGGCAACGAAAAAAATCCTCATCCTCCAGATCCGGAGTCCTTACATTTTTCCCGCTCTCAAGCCGTTTAAGGATTTCCTCATAATAAGGAAACAGATAGATATCCCGCATGTCTTCCCGCCATGTTTCCACTTTATTTATATAACGGAGCTGCTTATGCCGCGGGTCTTCTATCCCTTCTCTGGCGCACAGAGCAGGGATGATATCTAGGGAGTAATGGATCTGACGAATATCCGCGCCGAGATCCATCCAGTCCACACGGATCAACCTCTGGCTCTCTAACTCCCGTGCCTGTCTGACAAGACTTCGCAGTCCGCCCACGGCATGGATCATCTTACTGTCTGCTTTGGGGTGTCTCATCCCCTCTGCCCTGCCTGCGCGGTACGCATCACTGTCCGCGGAAGCGATCAGCCATTGTATCAATGTCATTGTTTCCTTCTTCCTCTCCCTCGATCATATTCAGGTAGTCGCCCTTATCGATGTGCATCATGGTCACCTGATTGCGGAAACGGCGGAACCCGTAGACACTGTCCACGTTACGGATCAGGGACTGGAGGCGTTCATCCGGCACACAGACGATAAGCTGCAGCTCCAGCTCCCGCGCATATCTTAAGCACACCTCGCTTCGTTCCTTGTCCATCTTGGAGAACGCTTCGTCCAAAAGCACCAGCCGGATCTTGGAATCCCGGTTGCTCTGCTGCATATACAGCATAGCGAATCCGGCAAGGAGCGCCACATATTTCGGGTTTTGTCCCTCGCCGCCGGAATCCACCCCTGCCATGTCGTCCACATAGTTTTTCTTTTCATGACCGTTCTCATCGATCGTCTGCTCATACATACTGAAATTCAGATAATTTCTGTAATCCGCGAAGCGCTCCATCTCCTGACGGTGCCGCTCGCGCCCGGCTTCCTCCTCATCCCTCGGAGGCATAAATTTCTGCGTCAGGAGCAGGATCTTCTGCTCGTATTTGCGGAAGAATTCATCTTCCAGAAGGCTCATCTGGCCTTCCAAGGCGTCGTGATCCACCACCTTGCTGTCCAGCTCTTCCGCCATCAGCATCTCATAGAACTGACCGTTTTCATTCTTCGCGGGCAGGATATCAATCTGATAGATACTGTCGGAGAAACGGATCTTTGACAGCATCTGATTAATCTGCCTGCGGTGGCGGTAGGCTGCCTTGATCTCGCCGTGGATGGTGGCGATCACATTGTCACGCAGAGAATGATAGACTAGCTCATACTGTTTTTGGAACTCCTTCTTATACTCCGGCTCAAAGTCCATCCGACACCGCTCCAGCGTCTTATCGTACGCGTCATTGTCGTGCTCTACACCTGTGAAACCGTATGATGGATAGGCGTTATTAAACGCATTTCTCGCCCGGGTGCGCTCGTCTCTTGCCATCTCTTCCTGACCAGAGAGTGTTTCAAGCCTGTTCCTCTCCTCCTGCCGGTACGCGGCCTCGCTCTTCTTCGCCAGCTTTTCCTTCACCTCGGCAAGAAGCGCCTCATCCGGCACATATCCCTGTCTCAAGATCTCCAGACGTTCCTCCAGATCTCGGATATCGCGCTCTGCCCTTCCTTTCATCTCTCCAAGGCGGATCTGCTCCTTCTGGAGTGTGCGCGATTCTTCCTCTTTTCCTTTGATCTGGGCGGTCAGCGTCTCCTCTCTCCTGCGAAGGTCTGCTGCCAGTGTCCCGTCTTTGAGTTCCTCAAGTTCTTTCTTCAAGCGCTCCTGCCTCTTGTAATATTCCTCTAATTCACCGGCAGCTCCCGCAAGGCGGAGAAGCTGGTCTGTCCCCTGATTCAGCCGTTCGAACTGCTGCGCCTCTTTTAATGCGGCCTCAGTCTGCCGCTCCCCGATCAGGTTCTGCTGAAGCTCTGTAATCTCTTCTTCCAACTCTCTTAATTTGGCTCTGGAGACCCTTGTGCCGATGCAGGCATTTTTCGTATAATCTTTCCTTCTCAGATGACGGAACCGGTATCCACTGTAGGAATAACAGTCCGGCGTAACGCCGTCGTACACCATATCCAGTTCTTCCACAGTCTCACATTTTTGTATTCTTCCCAGATAGCGCCTTAAGCACCAGTCCGCATAAGAAACATCTGTGTGCACTGCCTCGTAGAGAGAGTTATTCTCCGCGGTTGGCGACTCTCTCTTCACCGCCGCGCTGTTGATGAGATCCACTTCCTCAAACTGCCTCATCCTGCGGAAGAGCTTTGCCGCGTCAAGCGCATATGCAGGCTCCGTGACCATGCTCCGCTTGATTCTGCCGAGGCGTCCCTCCACGGCATTTTTCCACTTCTCATCCGTAATGTCAAAAAGATCAGCAAAGATATGAACCTCGATCTTCCGCCCATAGCGGCCGCTTAATTCCCTTTGCAGCTCGCGCCTCGCTTCCTTGAGGTCGGACGGGTATGGTTTCCTGTCATTGCGCATTTCCTCCGCTGCCTCTGACTTCTCACGCAGGTCTTTTTCCATCTCCCTGATGCCGCTCTGGATCTCGGACAGTTCATTGGAAATATTGTCAAACGCGGAGCCTATATGGCGTTTCAGTTCCTCGCATGTCTGAGCCGTCACCTCGCCCTGACGAAAATCCTGAATCAGTTGGAGGGCACGGTTGCTCACATAGTCTGTGACCAACTCGTCCTCCTCCCATCTTTTAAGTCCCTGTATGATGAGCCGCCACTGGGCGGAATTATCCGCAAGAAGGCGGATCGTCGTCTCCAACTCTTTTAGCTCCTGCTCTTTCCTGCCATAGTCGCTCTCTTTGAGCTCTGCTTTTACGTCAACAAGTTCAACCCTTGCTTTTTCCAGCGCCGCCTGAAGCTCGTTCTGCCCTGCCTCTGCCTTTCCTGCCTCTTTTTCCAGCGATTCCAGATCGCTCCTGCGCGATTCCAGCCGCGCGGTGCTGCCCTCAATGTCAATATGTTTTAAAATCTGTTCTGTGCGCACCTTATCCGCACGTACATTGGCCAGTTCCCGGTCACAGTCCCGGATCGTATCCAGCATGGCGATCCGTTTCTCCAGATCCTCCACCCGCTCCTTGATCTCACGGTATGCCCCCAACTGCTCGCTGATGGCAGCCACGGTATCCTCCTGACTCTTGGGGAACATATAATCCCGGATGAACTGACCCGTCCCGCTGGTCATCTTAAGTGCAATGGCACTCTTCTCCATGGTGATCATGCGCCCCGGCTCCACATAGCCAAAGATCACATCATACAGTGTGTTCAGATAAGCCTCTCTGGAAGGATAGACACGGTTCACATCCCCGTGTCCCCGGTTATCTTCGCTGCGGCTTCTCTCCCCTGTCAGCTTCTTGATCTGGGCGATGGTATAAGGCACACCGTCCTCTAAATATCCGTCCTCAGGAAATCTGCCCGAATGGCTGAAATAATTATACCTTTTCAGCTCCACATCTCCCTTTGCCACCTCAAACGCTGCTCCAATGCAGGTCACGATATGATTCCCCGTATCCTCGATCTCCAGAACGATCTGGGAACAAAAGTCCATCCCCCCGCGGTTGGCACTTCCGTCCTTCTGGGCGCCGCGCAGATAGCTCAAGACGCTTCTTTTGTTCTTCGAATCATCCGCCGCCTTATTCAGGAAATTGGCGGACACACTTCCGTACAGAACCACCTGTATGGCATCCATGACGGTTGATTTCCCCGAGCCGCTCTTCCCGCTGAACAGGTTCACATGCTCATGGAACGTAAGGATCTTGTGACTGATTCCGCCCCAGTTATTGATCAGCATCCTCGTAAATAATTTCTTCGGCTGTCTCAAGCTCTTCTGTCTCCTCTCCGTATTCCTCGATCAGCGCGTTGATATCCCCCGCCGTCACATACATATTGATTGTACTGTAAATATAGACGGGAGTGTCATCCTCCACATCGCGCACCGCTCCGGGTATGTCGATCACTTGGTGCAAACGCATCAGGTACAGCGCCTCTCTCCATTGGACAACAGTAAGTTTGTCCGGGATCAGGTTCGTGTTCTTCCCGTACTCACGCATTTCCTTCAGCGTTGTCACAGGTGCGTTCAGACCCTCGCCCATGATCTTGTCCCTGTAAATAAGCTTCATCACAAGAAGGATCAGCGTGGCGGTCAGGCTTAATTTCTCTGTCTGCACACCGTCCCCTGTCAGGCGGAAAATATGCTCCTGAGAATCATGGATCAGTTCACATCCCAGCACAGATACATAATCCTCAATAAAGCTTCTGTGTCTGGCGCATGTCTCATACTGGGCATTGTCCCTCGGCGCCAGTGTGGCCGGGTCGTATTTCACCTGTAAGATGCAAGTCTGTCGGAACAGCGCCTGTATCGTTTTTTTGATCTGTTCGCCCTCTGTCACCGACACTTCTTCCAAATATGTAAACATCCCCTAATCCTCCCGTATCTCAAGCTCCGTAAACCGGAGTCCTTGACCGCTCTTTTGCTCTTCGCCCAGTGTGATCTCTTTCTCTGTCTGCGCAGTCTCTGTCGCCTCCTGCCAGATGAAGAACAGCTTTTCTAAATCTTCCACAGTTCTCACTGTATCCTTTGTTGTCCTGAACACACCGTCCGACTGGTTCTTCCGCTTAAATAACTCCAGCTCCTTCTGCGTGTACAATGGTTTTAACACAAAGGAATCCAGTTTCTCACTCTCTCTGCTTTCCTCTGCCACTGCCTGAGGAGTGAATTTCTCACGGTCTGACAGTCTGCGCCTGTACATGCTGTCCTCCGCCATCACGCTGTACGGCCTGCTCATGGGGATACGCTCTGAGAGCGCCCGGATTAATTCTTCCTTCCTGCCGCTGCGGTTGAGCATGTCCACAAATACAATGGTCTGATCCTCCTGTGCTCCTTCCTGCAGCACATAGCGGATCCGCGCCGCCGCACGGCTGGCAAATATGGTTTTCTGCTCGATCAGCTTATTGTATCTCTTCTCGATGGCGTCAAACTGCCGCTCAATACGAAGCATAGTGTCTGCCGCCTGAATACACAGTCCGATGACGCGCTCCATGCGCATAAGTTTCCGTGAGTCTGCACTTGGAGCCTCATGCCCTGTCGTACCCGGCTGTCCCATGCCAACGGCTGCAGCTTCTCCTGTATCCAAAGCAATTTCTTTCTCCTGCATCCGCTTCTTTACTGCCTGCAAAGCGGCTTCCGCTCCCGCCCTTCGGCTGTCGTTTTCTCTTAAGTTCTTATCGATCAGTTCCTTGACTGCTTCCTTATATCTGTAAAAACTGTCCGTCGTGGTCAGGATGGCGTATTTCCTACTGTCACTGTTGTTGATCTCCCGCACAAGCACTTCCTGTATCCCCCGGAAATCTTTCTGCCGGGAGAGTTCGTCGAAATATCCTCTCATGCCGTCCTGCATGTTCACCAGCATCTGCACCAGCTTTTTCGACACGCGCAGCGCGCTGTTTAATATCTCGTTATTCTTCTCTGTGTCAGAGCTGTATGTATACAGATGACTGTATATCGTCATCACGCTCTCCCGCTCCTCGCTCTCGTTCTCATCAAACAGTCGGCGGAACAGTTCCACATACATCTGGCTGTACTCCGGGAATGTGACCACATAGCTGTTGAGCGTCTCGTCGTAATCCTGACGGAGCCACCCCCACTCCTCAAAATGCTTCAGGCAGACCGAGGCCATGTTCGACCGCGTGAGGAAGATCCCTTCCTCGTCGCAGTTGTCCTCATCCCACAGAAGGGTCGCTGACGCGATCTTCTCATTCATCACTGCCCGGCACTCTTTCTCCGTCAACCCGAGCACAGAATAAGAGAGGCTCATCTCCTCATGTATCGCCGCAAGGAACAGCATGTAATAGTCCGTATATTTACTTGCAAATAGTTTATAGAAATCCCTCGGGATTCTGCTCATCAGATTCATTATACTGCCATGTACCTCTTTCATGGATATAAGGGCGGGAGCATCCCGCAGCTAGTGTTTATTATATCGGTCTTTGGGGAGAATGGCAACTGTGCGTAAAAGACGTGAAAATAACTGTGGTTGACTTTTACTGCCGTGCGGCAAAATATCCGTCCACCCCGTCAGCGATGCCGGAAGCGAGCTTCATCTGATATTCCTCTGTGGCCATAAGCTCATCCTCCTGAGGATTCGTCATATATCCCATCTCAAATATGGTCGTCGGAACCTGCGCCCAGTTGAGCCCACTCATTGTATCCGTCTCCCACACTCTTTCCATTCTGGCCCCTGTCGTCTCGACGGTATGGTTGAGAACCTGTTCTGCAAGCAGTCTGCTCTCCCCATAAAGCGCTCCGTTGTAAGGATTAGAAGGAGTCTGGCAGATCGTCATCATCCCTGATACACCTGCGTCCGTGGAGCCATTCGCGTGTATGCGTATAAATGCGTCCGCGCCTGCCTCGTTCGCCACCTGCGCCCGCTCAGCATTAGAGATATTGACATCATTTGTCTCCCGGATCATCAGAACGTCATACCCCCGGTTTGTGAGCTCATCCTTAAGCTTCATGGACACTTGCAGTGTCAGTTCATACTCCGGTGTCCCTGTCGATACACCAGATGTCCCGCCCGCAACTTTCGCCTTCTGCTCTGATGCGCCCGGTCCTACTGGCTCAAGCTCACTGTTTCCATACTGTTGGTGTCCCGGATCGACAGCGACCAACAATCCCTTTTCAGTCTGTTCTGGCTGCTCTGGCTGCTCCTGAACATCTTCTTCCGTGTTTTGCTCAGGCATGGCCTCCTTTTCTGCATCTGAAAGAATGTTCAGATCCTTCGGACTTTCCGTTATTTTCTCCTCTGTCCGGCATCCGCTCAAAAGAAGTGCCGTCAGCATACATACTGCTACTGTCGTCTTTCTCCACATTATCGATACCCCTCGTATTGTATGACAACGATTTCCTAGGCGAAAATTATTTTCATAATAGTATGATATCGGATTGCGAGAAAAAGTCAACATTCCATCCCACACATATCCCAATATTTATATAGCTCTTCTGCGCAACATACATACTTCCAACACAACTTAAAACCTGTCTAAAGAATTACTCCTTCAGGCAGGTTTCCTCTCATTCCTATATAAATGTCCGTATACCTTCAAAACTACATACAAAGA
>ERZ1643251.1449-NODE-1449-length-26876-cov-5.962045_pt1 | contig 26876 bp, 28 predicted proteins | sample MGYA00579261_ERZ1643251 | MGnify/ENA primary metagenome ERZ1643251 (study PRJEB29033, sample SAMEA4952267) | chicken gut metagenome | biome: Broiler Chicken; feature: Gastrointestinal Tract; material: Caecum | place: Ireland | collected 2018 | study: Broiler... | reverse complement strand
TTTTGAAAACTTTTACCCAGTGGGGTATTGCAACTTCATTTTACAACGCGCCATAATATTTTCACGCGCTTGTCAATAGAAAATAAAAATACCGGAACATTTACACGTTCCGGCAGGTAGATTTTACACACATCATTCGTCCACGCGGTCAAACACGCGAACATAATCGACTATGAATTGGTCGCCGACCGCGAGCTTAGCCTCCTCGGACGCGCGCTTCTGCGGACTGCGATAACCGTTGACCTCGGTCGAAATGAGGATGAACGACGGTATCAGCGAGACCGGACCGTCACAATGTCCGTCCTCGACGCCGTCGATGTAGTGGGTATAACCACGCTCGCTCCACTCAAAAGAGAAGGTATGATACACGTCGAGGTCGAGTCCCTTCGCGCCGTTGCCCACCATTGACGAATTCCGGTCGCAGCCGTAACCCGCGTAGTGCAGGCTGTGACCGATGACCTCGCCCGGCTTGAACGACTCCATGCAGTCGATTTCCGCGCCCGAAGTCGCCGGGTCGAGTGTCGCTCCGATAATCGGCGACTGAACCCAGAACGCCGACCACCAGCCCGGCTGCTTCTGGAGCTTGCATCGGCACTCAAAGTAACCGAATTTCTTGAGGTACTTGCTGCGCTCGAGCTTACCTATCGGCCAGCGGAGTCCTCCCCATGTATCGCTCTGCGGAGTCTCTGCGTCCATGAAGTTATACCCGGTCTGGAGCTGACTTGAGCAGATCTCGCCGTCCTTCTCGTAGCAGGTGAATACCACGTTCGAATTCCCGTCGAGCCGCACGCCCTCACATCCCCACGTGATATGCCGCTTGCCCATCATACAGAGCCGATAATCCCATTTCGTCATATCAAGCTCATTTCCGTCAAACTCGTCACTCCAGACGAGCTTCCACTTGCCGTCAGGCACGATGCTCGGCTCATGTCCGGCTACTTCAAATTTTTGCATATTTCATTCACTCCTTTGAATCTTAATTTGCGCGTTGCCGGAGCTGTGCTCAGTTTGCGAGAACATTACAGCTTACCGGCAAAAAATTATCCTCATAAAAATTGAATCCCTACTTGATTGACATCGGAGGGTGTGGTATAATATCTGTATCACAGCTGATTTATTATACCATACGCAAATAAAATATTATATACAGTTTCTTAACCAGATTGAATCGTTTTTATCGAAATCTTAACATTACATGGGGTGACCTATAAAATTTACGATATGGTGGAAAAGATAAATCGATACCATGTTCAGTGATTTACTTTTCCCATGGATTATTATATTTTTGAAGTAACCATAAATAGAAAGGGAGCTTTCACCGAGGTGAAGGCTCAAGAAGCTATGGAACAATTTTCATTGCCGCGGATTTTAGGAGAGGGTATATACGACTCGTCCGAATTGCCGAAATACCGGCATGGCGGCGTCACTCCCGAGCGTGTCACCGACTGCTTCGAGCTCGAGCTGCCGCTTGACAAGCGCGGTACAATATACATTGAATCAAGCGATCGTCAGTCAAATCCGGGCTTTATTCTTGTCGCGAAGCCGGGTCAGCGGCGTCACACGCTGCTTCCCTACCGCTGTCAATTTATACATCTGTCCTGTGACGGCGAGCTTTCAAAACAGCTCGCGTCGCTGCCCGATTTCATTATGCTGTCCGAGCCCGAAATCGCGCAGCGGTTGTTCGGTGAATTCATTCTGCACCGTGCGGGCGCAATTGATGTCACAGATAATACACAAAGCACAAACGCTGACGCGGATAATCTGCTCGCATACAGTCGACTGTTCGAGCTATTCTGGATGCTCGTCACCGAAAGCGGCAAGCAAAGCCGCGCCGGTCAGCGCAGTGAGGCGATCGAGACGGCGCTGCGGTATGTCGACGCCCACCTCGACAGCGAGCTGACACTCGACGTGCTCGCGGGGAGCTGTCACATGAGCCCGATATATTTTCATCGGCTTTTCAAACGTCAAATGGGAATGACGCCCTACCGATACATACTCGCAAAGAAGCTGACCGAAGCGAAAAAGCGGTTGATTATGACGAATCAATCCTGTCTTGAAATCGCGCTCGGGCTGGGATTTTCGTCGCAGTCCTATTTCAACTATTCGTTCCGGCGCGAGACCGGATTAACACCCGCGCAGTTCCGCCGCGAGCACTCAGGCACATATCCCGACCGCGGTTGACGCGATCGGGATATGTAGATATTCAGGATGCTGATTGAACGGACGGTTATTATCGGGGATTAAGGTATAACACAGTATGTTCGGTCTTTCGCCAGAAAAGAAACGACAGCTTCGAAATACCATATTCCTGCCGTATTTATTCGGTCTTTCGCCTGAATAGAAACGACAGCTTCGTCTCGGATATCACGACCGCTGCAAATATCAGCACAAATCCGGCTATGATCTTGGCGTTCAGCTCTTCCCTGCCCATCGCGGCTGAAAAGATCACGCCGAACACTGATTCGAGCGACAGCAGCAGCGACGCGGTCGACGGCTCGGTATACTTTTGACCGAAATTCTGAAAAAACAGCGCTACAGCGGTACAGCACACCGCGAGGTACGCGACTCCGAGCACAAGCTCGCCGCTTATCTCGCCCGTGACGCCCTCCCGTTCGAATATGAGCGCGACGACTAACGCGCAGATTCCGCTTGACGCGAACTGGAATACCGTCAGCGGTACCGAATCCCGTCCGTCTGAAAAACGCGATACCGCGATGATATGCAGCGCGAAAAACACACCGCCCGCAAGCGTCAGCAGGTCGCCGCCGCGGATTGTTAAGTCATCGTTCAGCGAAACGAGACCGATTCCGGTTATACAGACGAACGCCGCAATCAGGTTATAGCGGTCGGGACGCTTTTTGCTGATAACCCACGCGAAAAACGGCACCATGACGCAGTAGACCGCGGTCAGAAACGCGTTCTTGCCCGGAGTCGTGTCGGCGATCCCGAGCGTTTGCAATGTATACGCCGCGTAGAGCAATGCGCCGAGTACGCCTCCCCGCCAGATATACCCGCCGTTGATTTTGCGTATCTTCGGTAAAAATACAAGCGAAAGTATAATCGCGGCTGACAGAAAGCGGATCGCGAGCAGTGTCGACGCCGGCAGAGTCGCGGTAACATCCTTTACAATTATAAATGAACTGCCCCAGATAACAGTCGCCGCAATCAGCGCGGCGCGCGCCAAGAAGCCAATGCTTTTTTCGTTTTTCATAAAGTCTGACCTTAAGCCGTTATTTCCTCCCCGATAAATCAATTGATTAGGCAATACTAAAATAATAAGCAACTGTAAAATAAAGCGTAAATCCCAATCTAAAATAACTACATAAAAAATCCCGAAGGATTTTCGCTCCACAACTAATAGCTGCTTCCCTGCCGCACCTCGTCAATATTAGCAACTCGAGACAGGCATAAATAACAGCCGGAATTTCCGCTTGCGGTATTCCGGCCAGATAAACTTACATATTGCTCTCGACATATTCGACAATATCGCGGACGGTTTTGAGATTCGGTATCTCGTCGTCCGAAACCGCTACCCCGAAATTGTCCTCGATAGCCACAAGAATCTCCATAACGTCGAGCGAGTCAGCTCCCAGATCCTCCATTACATTAGTATCCTCGGTGATATCGGCCGGATCCGCGCGAAGCTGATTTGCTATAATGTCACAGATCTTATCAAACATTGTTTAACCTCCAAAATGTATTGCTTATTGCTGTTGCAATGTTCCTATTCAAAATTATATATTATCTCATTCAGATTTTCAAGTGGGGAAACCAAACTTTTCAAATTATTTACTTTTGCGCGTAATAAATAATTATAACATATAAAAGCCGGTCGCTATTGACAAAATCGCCTTAATAGTGTATAATTATATTGGAAAATGATTCATATTAACGGAGGTGCCGAGTTGGAACGACTGAAACTCGAATCAATAAGACGCGAAAGTATCGAGAGCACTTTCAATGTGATCGCCAAAAGAGGCGATCTGACCCGCGCCGAGCTTGCCAAAGCAACCGGACTTAGCCTTATGACAATCGGCAAATCGGTTGAACTGCTCGAACGCAATTTGGCGCTGATGTCGTACAAAAAGCCCACCGAATCTCCCGGTCGAAAATCCGCGGTCTGTTCTCTGAATAAAAACTGCGTCATGCTGATTTATGATCTTTCGGCAGCGCCGAATCGGCTGTATATCCGCGACCTTACGCTCGGAGGCGTCGCCGAATATGACTTCGACCCCGAAAATCCTATTGAAACCGAGATGACCGCCTTTGTTGAATACCTCAGCGAGCGAAATGTCATTGGAACCGCCTGCGTCGTCCCTGATAACAATGGCGATATCGCGTCGGGTTTTACAGATAAGCTCGGTCGCCTGCCCGAGCTGGTCGTCAGCCGCACTGCCGCGCGCGCTATCGCTCACGACTCGTCAAACGAGGTCGAGACCGGGGTGTATATCTTCATCGAAAATGAATCGAAAACAGACGGTGCTATCGTCCGTAATGGCAGGGTTATCGTCGGCGATCACGGAGACGCTGTACGCGTCGACCATTTGATTGAGCTGCTCGGCAGCCTCGACGTCAGCATCGCCGCGATCAGCATGGTAATCGACCCGGGGCTGATACATATCGAATTCGGCGCTGGCGAACAGCAAAACGCCGACCGTCTGCGTGACAATTTGACGCGGCTGATTGATAAAAGCAAATGTGAAATTGTGGTCTGCGCGATTCCATCCGGCAGCGAGACGGCAGAGGGCGCGGCGCGGCTGCTGCGCGATCAATGGGTGCGCGGGTTAAAATGACCGGAAACACAGCACATCGATAATATGGCAATGTTATATAATCCTGTTTTGTTCCGCGAAATATAACCGCGAGGCAATTATATTCGCTGATATTATTTTTCTATTTCAATTAACAAACATTTCCTGTATATTTTGCTTGCATTCGGCAACAATAATATCGAAGCCTCGGCAGGAGTTATGCCGAGCCACTTCCGAAATTTTTGAAAGAAGGTCACAGGAAATGGAAAACAAGACCCCCAACACCTCTATCGAATGCTCGGTAAAGCAGTGCCAGAATCACTGCCAGAGCGAGGATTACTGCACTCTGAAACGCGTGAAGATCGCGACACACGAGTCGAACCCGACTCAATGTCAGTGCATCGACTGCCAGTCGTTCGTTAAGAAGAGCGAAAACGGCTGATTGACCTTCGTCATAACCAATCGTCAGGCAATTTTGTCCGGCGGTAAAAACTGTTTTTCATATAGCACAGAGGTCATCTCTGCTATATGAAGCCAATCCATAGCGATCACAGCCTGACCGCTATGGCGTCAGGGGCGTGGTTATCCGCGCCCCGCTTTTTATTTGGGTTGATTACATATGTGATAACTCACAGCTCGTTATCGCCAAAGTCTAACACTTGACTTTCAATAATACTCTTGACAGAACGCGATTAATATGATATAATACCGATGAAAATTATTTTCAATTTATCCGGATATAATGCCCTCATATCCACCGCAAAATATATATTTGATTTCACTGATCGGGATTTATATGACGAAAGGAATGAAATACTAATGAGAGAAACTATAAGCTTCAATCAAGGCTGGCTCTTCCGGCTTGGCGACGACAATCTGCCCGAGTCGCCGAAAAAGGACGCGATGTACCTCGGCGCAAAGACCGAACGTATGCTGCGCGGCAGCGCGTCGGCGAACTTCGGCGCGAGCCGCGAGACTATGTTCGAGAATTGGAACTATGTCGAGTTGCCGCACGATTTTATAATCTCGCAGCGACCCGAGCAGCAGTACAACAACACGCTCGGCTATTTCAAATACGACAACGGCTGGTACCGCAAGAGCTTCAAGCTCGACGACTCAGACCGCGGACTCCGGATATCGCTCTACTTCGAGGGAGTCGCCGCGCACGCGACCGTTTACCTGAACGGCTGCCTGATGGCGCACAACTTCTGCGGCTATACATCGTTCGAGGTCGACATCACCGATATGGTGAAGTTCGGTGAGGACAACAAGCTCGCGGTTTATGTCAATACTACCGAACAGCACGAGGGCTGGTGGTACGGCGGAGGCGGAATTTACCGCAATGTCTGGCTATGCAAGACCGCTCTCGTTTCGGTCGACCGCAACGGCGCGTATGTCCACCCCGAAAAGCGCGGCGAACGCTGGCATATTCCGGTCGATGTCACACTGCGCTGCGACGACGCCGCCTGCCACAGTGTCACAGTCAAAGCCGAAATATACGACAAAGACCGGCTGGCAGCCGAGACGTCCGGAGAGGTTACGATAACAGCCAAGGACAAGGTTGACCTTTCGCTCGGCTGCGACATCCGTGAGCCTAAGCTGTGGGACTGCGACAACCCGAATCTCTATCGCGCCGTCGTTCACGTTTATGAAAACGGCACTGAAATCGATACATACGAGACCCGCTTCGGCTTCCGGACTATCCGCTTTGACGCAGACCACGGCTTTTTCTTAAACGACAAGCCGGTCAAAATCAACGGCGTCTGCTGCCATGAGGACTACGGACTCGAGGGCAAGGCGGTCTCCGACTCGGTCAAGCGTCTGCGGCTCGAACGGCTGCGCGAGATGGGCGCGAACGGCTACCGCACCGCGCATTACCCGCACAGCGAAGCTACATTCAATTACTGCGACGAGCTCGGATTTCTCGTCATGGCTGAGACCCGCTGGTTTGAGTCGACGAAGGAGGGGCTCGAGCAGCTCGAGATGTTGATCAAAACTCACCGCAACAACCCGTCTGTCATTATGTGGTCGCTCGGCAACGAGGAGCCCTACCACTCGACCGACATGGGCAAGCGGATATTCACTACAATGCGCGAGTTCGTGCGCAAGCTCGACGCGACGCGCCCGATTACGACCGCAGTGTCGAACAATCCGCTCGGCGCTCCGGTAAATGAGGTCGCCGACATCATCGGCGTCAATTACAATTATGACTCGATTGATAAGCTGCACCAAAAATATCCAGACAAACCGATTTTCATCAGCGAGTGCTGCGCGGTCGGAACGACCCGCGGCTGGTACCACGACGACGCGCCGAAGCGCGGATATATCAGCGCCTATGACCACGGAATGGGTAATGGCTTTAACGCTATGAGCCGCGAATCAGTCTGCCGGTTCTGCATGGAACGCGAATGGCTCGCCGGACAGTATCAGTGGGCGGGCATCGAGCATCGCGGCGAGACCGAATGGCCGCGTCTCTGCTCGCAGTCGGGCGCGCTCGACCTGTTCCTCCAGAAAAAGGACGCGTTCTATCAGAACAAATCGCACTGGAGCTTAAAGCCGATGGTTCACATATTGCCGCACTGGAATCACCCCGACCGGATTGGCGAGCCAATCAAGGTCTGGGCATATACGAACTGCGACGAGGTCGCGCTCTTCCTTAACGGCGACGAGGTCGGGCGAACTAAGGTCGAGAAATATGGTCACGCTGAATTTTTCGTGAATTATGTCCCGGGAAAGCTCGAGGCTATCGGCTATATCGATGGCGGACATTCGGCGTATGACTGTGTAGAAACGAGCGGCAGTCCGGTAGGACTTGAGCTCGAGCTGCAAAACAGTATGCTCCCGACGGTTGGCGACGACGCGGTCTACAACTGCTACGTCATCGACGCAAAGGGGCGCCGCATTCCCGACGCGTCGGTATTCGTCAGCTTCGACATTGACGGACCGGCGACTATAGTCGGCACCGGCTCGAATATCAGCGATCACACCCCCGTTCCCACGCTTGATCGGAAGATGCGCGCGGGTATCATCGCGGTCTGCGTTAAGCTGCGCGGTCATGGCGAGGTGCGGCTATGGGCGAGAGCAGATGGGCTCAAAACCGGCACGGCAAAGCTGTCGCTTTAATTTGACTTTGACAATACTAATTTTAAGACAATTCACATACATATAAAATCGGTCGGCGCTCATGAGAGCGCCGACCGTCATTTTATCCGAGCAGCTTCGCAAGATCAGCTTCGGGTGTGCTGATGGGGGAGATGTTATAATGCTCGACTAAATAGTTCAGTACATTCGGCGAGACAAACGCCGGCAGCGACGGACCGAGGAGTATATTCTTGATTCCGAGATGCAGCAGGGTCAGCAGAATGCAGACGGCTTTCTGCTCGTACCACGACAGCACCATCGACAGCGGCAGGTCGTTCACACCGCAGCCGAACGCTTCGGCAAGCGCGACCGCGACCTTGATCGCGCTGTACGCGTCGTTGCACTGCCCCATATCCATGATTCGCGGCAGACCGTCGATTGTGCCGAGGTCAAGGTCGTTGAAGCGGTACTTTCCGCAGGCGAGTGTCAACACAATCGTGTCGGGCGGAGTCAGCTTCACGAAATCGGTGTAGTAGTTCCGACCCGGACGCGCGCCGTCACAGCCGCCGACCAGGAAGAAATGCTTGATTTTGCCGGCTTTGACCGCGTCAACCACCTTGTCGGCGACCGACAGCACCGCGCTGTGTGAGAATCCGGTCGTGACATGGTCGCCGCCGTTGATACCGGTGAACTTCATGTCGGTATCGTATCCGCCGAGCTCGAGCGCGCGTTCGATCACCGGAGTGAAGTCGCGGTCGCCAATATGCTTGATCTCCGGGTACGCGACGACCTCGGTCGTGAATACGCGGTCGGAATAGCTCGATTTCGGTGGCATCAGGCAGTTTGTCGTGAACAGTATCGGCGCGGGAATATTCGCGAATTCCTTCTGCTGATTCTGCCACGCCGTGCCGAAATTGCCCTTGAGGTGCGGATATTTTTTCAGCTCGGGATAACCGTGCGCGGGCAGCATTTCGCCGTGCGTGTAGATGTTGATTCCCTTGCCCTCCGTCTGCTCGAGCAGGCATTTGAGGTCGTAGAGGTCGTGTCCGGTTATGACAATGAACGGACCTTTTTCGACTGTCAGACTGACCTCGGTCGGTACCGGATTGCCGTAGGTCTCGGTATTCGCACGGTCGAGCAGAGCCATACATTTGAGGTTTATCTCGCCGACCTCGAGCACGATAGGCAGCAGCTCGTCCATAGTCAGCTCCGAGCCGACAGCTGACAGTGCCTTGTAGAAGAAGCGGCTGACGTCCTCATCGGTATATCCGAGCAGGACGGCATGATAAGCGTAAGCCGCGACGCCGCGAATTCCAAACAGAATCAGGGATTTTAATGAGCGGATATCCTCATCGGCCTCCCAGACCTGCTTCATGTCATAGTCGTCGGTTCTGCCGCAGGCGGACGGACAGCAAGCGCAGTTCGGCACAAACCGCGACTTTTCGGCGGAAACCTTTTCGGTGAGCGCGGCAATCGACTCGTCGTCGAAATTGACATTCGTGATCGTAGTGAACAGACCCTCCAGAACCAATCGGTTTGTGTCCGGAGTCACAAGCTCCTCGTTGCCCTCTACCGCGCGGGCGAGTCCGATCAGCGCGCCGGTCAGCTTGTCCTGTAAATTAGCGGTATTCGCGCTCTTTCCGCAGACTCCGGCTGAACCTGTACAGCCTTTGCAGCCGGCAGTCTGCTCACACTGGAAACAAAACATCTTATTAATCAATTATACCATCCTTAAAAATCATTCAACGATATTTCCGTCAGTGGTTACTGTCAGCACACGCCACGGAATCAGCTTGCCGCTCCTCTGCATTGCGAGCTTGACCGCGTTGACAATACCGCCGCAGCAGGGCACCTCCATGCGCGCGACCAATATATCTTTGATTTCATTGTGCGCGAGTATATCGGCAAGCTTTTCGGAATAATCGACATTGTCGAGCTTCGGGCAGCCTACCAGCGTGATGCGACCGCGGATAAACTCGTTGTGGAAGTTACCGTATGCGTATGCCGTGCAGTCGGCGGCGATGAGCAGTCGAGCGCCCTCGAAATAAGGCGCGTTGACCGGCGCGAGCTTGATCTGTACCGGCCACTGAGACAGCTGACTTGTCAGCTTTGCGGCAGGAGCTTCGGCATTTTTACAGTCACATTCGGCATGATGTATCGAACGCGACTGCGTGCCCGGGCAGCCGCAGGGCAAAGTATCGCCGGTCTGCTGTTCAGCCGCCTGTTTCTCGGCTTTGCGACGTTTTGCCTCGAGTACAGCCGCTTCATTATAAGCCGGAGCCTCGCGCTCCTCGAAGCTGATCGCGTCAGCCGGACAAGCCGGCAGGCAGTCGCCGAGTCCGTCGCAGTAATCCTCGCGCGTCAGGTGAGCCTTGCCGTTCACCATTTCGATGGCTCCCTCATGGCAAGCCTTTGCGCACGCGCCGCAGCCATTGCATTTTTCCTCGTCGATTTTGATTATTCTTCTTTTCATATTATTTCATTCCTTTCGGGCAATATACTATAACAAAACCGCGTATTTGCGATTTTACATTCTGTCTCTTGACTCTACGCTAATATTATACTATAATATTTACGACAAGTCGGTTGTATTTACAACGAAGTGAGGATAAAATGAAAAAATATATTTCAATCTTGAAAAAGTCACGGCTGTTCGCGGGAGTGGGCGAAGCCGACATTGAAGCTATGCTCGACTGCCTGTCGGCAAAATTGCGCGGCTACAAAAAGGGCGAATATGTCCTGCGCGAGGGCGAGCGCGTCGACAATGTCATGATACTGGCTAGCGGCAGTCTGAATATACAAAAGGACGACTTCTGGGGCAACCGCAGCATTATCAATCACATTTCCGCCGGCGAGATGTTCGGCGAGGCATATATCGCACCCGAAAGCGGTCCGATTCTCAATGATGTGATCGCGCTCGAGGACAGCGACGTCATGTTTTTTGACTTCCGGAAGATCCTTACAGTCTGTTCGTCCGCCTGTAAATTCCACACAACAGTGGTACAGAATCTGTTCTTCGCTATATCCGAAAAGAACCGCCAGCTGGTGCAAAAGCTCGGGCATATGTCGAAGCGTACAACCCGAGACAAGCTCATCTCTTATCTGTCTGAACAAGCTAAGCGGAGCGGCAGCTCGACCTTCAGCATACCCTTCAACCGTCAGCAGCTCGCCGACTTCCTCTGCGTCGACCGCAGCGCAATGTCGAACGAGCTATGTAAAATGCGCGACGACGGTCTGCTGACCTTTAAACGAAATAAATTCAGTCTCATCAGCCAGATGAATGAACTATAAGAAAACGCCGGCATTAAAGCCGACGCTTTGATGTATTTGCTTTGTAACTATTGTGTCGATATCAAAATCCAATTAACCGAGCGGCGCGTACCGCTTCATCAAGGCAAGCGCGGTGTAAATCCCGTCGACCGCCGCGCTCGTGATTCCTCCCGCGTAGCCCGCGCCCTCTCCGCAGGGATAGAGGTTTTCCGACACCTTCGCGGTTCGGTCGTCCTGCCGTATAATCCGCACCGGCGACGATGTGCGCGTCTCGACTCCGGTCAGCAGAGCGTCGCGGGCGTCGAAGCCGCGCAGCCTGTGTCCAAAGCGCGGCAGACCTTTCTTCAGCATATCGGCGACAAACTCCGGCAATACCCCCGTCAGGTCGCACAATGTATACTCGCCGCCGCGATAGGTCGGCAGAATTCGCTTCGGCTCATGAAAGCCGGACTTCCTTCCGTCGAGGAAGTCGCCGACCAGCTCGACCGGCGCGCGGTAATCTCCGCCGCCCGCCTTGTATGCCGCCCGCTCGAGTTTTCGCTGAAACTCGACCGATTCCTGCCAGCCGCCGCCGATGTCCTCGGGAAATACCGAGACGGCGAGCGCGGCGTTGGCGTTGCGGCCGTCGCGAGCGTAGCGGCTCATGCCGTTCGTGACGACTCCACCCTCCTCGCTCGCCGCGGCGACGACCTCGCCGCCCGGGCACATACAGAAGCTGTATACTCCGCGCGCCGTGTCCGATTTCAGTCCCCGCTGCTCCTCACGCCAGGACAGCTGATACTCGCCCGGAGGCAGAAGCCGCTTATTATCGGCTCCGACCAGCGACGCGTATTCGCCATACAACGCGTCGTCAATGTCGCTTTGCAGATGCTCGATTCTGACTCCCACCGAGAACGGCTTCGCCGTCATATCGGCGCCGCGCCGGCACATCAGGTCAAACGTATCGCGCGCGCTGTGCCCTATCGCCAATATCACCGCGCCGACCTCGATGTCGTATCGAATACCGTTTGACTTGAGCCCGACCGAATGTATATTGCCGTCGAGCTCGCTGTCCGATACCGTCCCGCGCCGCGAATACAGGTCGACGAGCTTCGTGTCAAACCTTATCTCCCCGCCGAGCTCGCAGATCCGCCGCGCGATATTGCCGACGACACCGAGCAGTCGGTCGGTTCCGATGTGCGGCTTCGCGAGCTTTGTTATCTCATCCGGCGCGCCGAATTCGCGCAGCCGCTCGAGCACATATGAGCAGTGCGGGTCGTTTATACGCGTCACGAGCTTACCGTCCGAAAAGGTACCCGCGCCGCCCGCGCCGAACTGAATATTCGTCTCGGTATTGAGCCGACCGGTGCGGATAAACTCGTCTACCGCGCGTGTCCGCGATGAAATATCACCGCCCCGCTCGACTACAATCGGACAGTAGCCCTGCTCGGCAAGCAGCAGAGCGGCGAACATCCCGCACGGACCAAACCCCACGACCAGCGGTCTTGCCCGAAGCGGCTCGCTTCCCCGCTCTATTGTCATCGGCTGACAGGTCACGACCTCGATATCCGAAGTGTTTTTAAGCCGTTCGAGCCGCTTTGTGTCAAGCTCACATTCGACGCACACCGAATAAACAAACTCGGGCTTGCTCGAGTTCCGGTGGCGCGCGTCGATCGAGCGTTTGTGCAGCGACAGCGATAATACGCACTCACGCGGCAGAGACAATCTGCCGCGTGCGAGCTTGTAGCATTCCTCGATAGGCGCGTCTATCGGTATGCGTATATTTTTAACAATAACAGTGCTTTTCATATTAATCTACAATAATAGTATCAATGTCAGACAACATCAGAATTTCTGTCAGTTGATAGTCACATCCATTTTGTATTCGCCGATTTCGTATACATTGCCGGCAATCGCGCTCGCTACCGAAATCGTGACCGGTACCGATACGGTTCCCGACGCGTTATTCAGATACCCGAGGTCGATTGTCGCCGTGACGGTGTTCGAGTTTAGGAAAGACAGCAATGTTCGTGTGCCCCTGAAGCAGACGGTGATTGAATCTGATTCGAGCGTATAGTCGAGATTGTTCGGGTTCAGCACCGATATGTTCGTGATTTCGATATTGCGCGTCTCGGTATTCTTGTGCGTCACAGTGACCGTCGCGCTCGACACGCCGCTGACATTTTCAATGTCGTCCGGCAGCATGATAGTCACATCCTGCGTCAGGTCGTCGGTTATCTTCTTCTCGTCGAGCGAGGTTATCACTATGCTGTCGATGTCGGCCAGAACATCCGGATCGCCCTTGATGCGTATCGCCGACGGTTCTATCGTGACTGTGACATTTGAATCGTTGTAGTAGCCGTATTTGTATTCCACGGTCAGCGGTACATCCTTGAAGGTATAGACCGGGAATTTGACCGTGACCTCCGTAGTCTGGAGTTTGACGTAGGGGTTTGTAATTTCGACGTTGTTCTGGTCGACCAGTACGAGCTTTCCGGTGGATATTAAGGTTTTTGACACTCGACCGAGGTCGAAATACGCGACCGCGTGATCAATCTTGGCAAGCTCCTCCTCCGGTCCGGTAACGTTTACCGTCTCTATGTTCAGCTCGGGAGTACCGAGCGTGTAGTCCGATTCAATCGTCTGCGACGTCAGCACTTCTATCGGAACGCTGATTGTCGTGCGCTTATCTACATATATAGTTACATAATTGACCGACATATTTCCGGCGGTGATGCCGTTCGGCAGCGATGTGCGGATGGGCAGTGTGTATTCGCCCGCCGCCGATATGTCCTTGGCGTCGATATACGCGCTGATATCGTCGATGTTGAGCCGGTTCAGCTCCGACCGCGTGCCCCTTACCGTGATATCTACCGTGTAGTCGTATCCGCTGATGAGCGACAGCCCGAGCGTTTCCTCAATCCGGTCGAGGTTGCGGATATCGACCGAGATTCCGGTAAAGGTTTTTTCATCAGTCGTGCTGTCGGTTATGGTCACATAAAACCACAATACGACCGCCGCGAGCACACAGAGTATCTTGGCTATCAGATTTTCATGCTTTGCGGACTTTACCTGATAATCGCCGCTGTTCTCGGCGATATGCTTCTGGTAATCATCCGACGATTTTTTGAATGGATTCATATATTATTGGCGGATTGTCCGCGTCCTTTCAATTAGATTTGTTGTCGTCGCCGTTAGATTTGTTGTCGTCGTCGCGACCGATGTGCGGCAGGCGCACAACCTTCTTCTGCTGTTGGTTTTCGGTGACAAGCAGGCTTACAAGCTCGCTTTTCAGTGTGTTGTAGCTGAAATTCCGCTTGAGCTGACCCTCAAGCGCTATCGAGATTGTGCCGGTCTCCTCGGAGACCACGACTATGACCGCGTCGCTGTTTTCGCTCATACCGATAGCCGCGCGGTGACGTGTGCCGAGATCCTTGATGATATCGCCGTTTGTCGATAGCGGCAGAAAACAGCCGGCGGCATACAGCCTATTGTCTCGAATGACCATCGCGCCGTCGTGAAGCGGAGCTTTATTAAAGAATATGTTGCGAATCAAGAACGCTGTCGGGTTCGCGTTGATGATAGTACCGCTTTTGATGATATCGCCGAGCTTGGTCGTGCGTTCGATTACTATCAGAGCGCCGGTCTTGTCGAGCGACATATCGCAGACCGCTTCGGTCAGCGACGTTATCATCGCGATTGTCTGAGAGCTTTCGCCGGCCTTGGATTCGCCGATCGAGCGCAGGCTCTTGAACGGCTCCGCGCCGACCTTTTCGAGCGCCGACCGCAGCTCGGGCTGGAACACGATTATTACGGCGATCACACCGACCTGAAAGACATTCTGCATTAAGAACTGCATCGCGTGCATTTTGAGCACATCTGACAAAAGCAGAACCAGCAAGAGTATAAGTATACCGGCGGCGAGCTTGCCGGCGCGCCGTTCGCGAATGAATTTATATACATAATAAAATACAAATGCCACAATCGCGATATCGATGATATCGATTATCGTGATGCTGCGGATTATATTCCATAAATAGGAAAGGGTTGTCATTATATATTCCATACGGCATTTTCCTCATGGTAAGTGATATATATATTCTACCACAAAACCATGAATATTTCAAATGTTTCGGCGAATTTCGTGTAAATAAATTACTGCCCTTTATTTATATAAAATATGTACAATACGACGATAAAAAAATATCGAGAATTTTCAAAAAATGTTCTTTAATTTTTCGCGTAATTATGGTATAATATAAGATACGGCGATATAGGGGAAATGTGTTTTCCATTGAATATCGCCTATATAAACACTCGCTCCCGCGGTCAGAATCGCGTTGACCCGGCTTTGCGGACGATGAATTTCGGAGGTAGGATGCAGGACAATTTATCAAAGCTAAATAACATCATTATTGTCACCGGACACTTCGGTGCCGGAAAAACCAATTTCGCGGTCAACCTCGCGAAATTCTACGCGTCGAATAAACGCAAAGTGACGCTTGTAGACCTCGACATCGTCAACCCCTACTTTCGCGCCGCGGACAACCGCGACGAGCTTGAAGCACTCGGCGTCAGGTGCATAATTCCCGAATTCGCGAATACCAATGTCGATATCCCGACTCTGCCGCCCGACATTTACTCGGTGTTCGCCGATTATGAGACTGACCATGGTCATATCACAATATTCGACGTCGGCGGAGACAACGGAGCCGCCGCGCTCGGAATGTACGCCGACCGGATTAAAAATGTCGGCTACGACCTGCTTTACTGTGCGAACTGCTATCGTCCGCTGACCGAAACCCCCGAGGACGCGCTCGAAATCTTACGCGAGGTCGAGTATTCGTCAAGGCTGAACGCGTCCGGTATCGTGAACACATCGAATTTGGGCGGCGAGACCACGCCTGACGACCTTAGAAATTCGCTGCCGTATATAGAAAGGCTGTGCGAGCTGTCAGGACTGCCGCTGGTCTGCAATGTTATCGAGCGCAAAACAAACGACGGCATTAACGTCGACAAGCTGTTTTACATCGACAACGCCACCAAAAAGCTGTATTGATAAATTCAAATCTTTGAAATAAACACCGATTATAGCTTGATTTCTCAGAAGAAGCATAAATCCAGGTCTTTTTCTGTCAAAGCTCGAATTATTCAGTGCATCATAAATTATCAGTTTTTTACGGAGGAACTGTATGAATAAAGTAACCTTTTCCGAAGACCTTTGCAAGGGCTGCGGGCTCTGTGCCGCCGTATGTCCGAAAAAGATCATTTCGCTTGACCACACGCGTCTCAACAAAAAGGGCTATCATCCGGCCGGAATCACCGATATGTCGAAGTGCATTGCCTGCGCGATGTGCGCCACAATGTGCCCTGACGTTGTAATCAAGGTCGAAAAAGAATAACCGATTGCGAAAGGATTGATTTTACAAATGGTCAATAAAGTATTGATGAAGGGCAACGAAGCTATAGCCGAGGCGGCGATTAAAAGCGGCTGTCTGCATTTCTTCGGCTACCCGATAACCCCCCAGACCGAAATTTCCGAATATATGGCTAAGCGTATGCCCAAGGTCGGCGGTCTCTGCCTCCAGGCTGAGAGCGAAATCGCGGCTATCAACATGATCATGGGCGCGGCAGCTGCCGGTTCTCGCTGTCTCACCTCGTCCTCGTCCCCCGGAATCAGCCTTAAGAGCGAGGGTATCTCGTACATAGTCGGCTGCGATCTGCCCTGCGTTATTGTCAACGTGCAGCGCGGCGGTCCTGGTCTCGGCGGAATTCAGCCGTCGCAGCAGGATTATTATCAGGCAGTCAAGGCCAACGCACACGGCGACGAGCAGATCATCGTCCTCGCGCCCGCGTCGGTACAGGAGATGGCGCAGCTCACAAGCGAAGCCTTCGACCTCGCCGATATATACCGTATGCCCGCGATGATTCTCGCCGACGGCGCGCTCGGACAGATGATGGAGCCGGTCGACTTCGAGCTGAAGAATCACCGCGAGCTGCCCGAAAAGACCTGGGCTACCAACGGAACGGGCGGCAAGCGCAAAAAGAACATTATTAACAGCCTTTTCATGGATCCGAACGAACTCGAAAGATCGATTCGCGAGCGCTACAAGCGTTACGACGAGATCGCCGAAAAAGAGGTCAAGTATGAGGAATACCTCTGCGACGACGCCGACATCGTGCTCGTCGCTTACGGCATCACGTCGCGTATCTGCAAGACGGCTATAACCGCGGCTCGCGCCAAGGGCATCCGCTCCGGACTCCTGCGTCCAATCACGCTCTGGCCCTATCCGAAGAAGCAGCTGCTCGCGCTCACCGACACGGCAAAGCAGTTCCTTGTCGTCGAGCTTAACATGGGACAGATGGTCGACGACGTCAAGGTCGCGACCGAGTGCAGACGTCCGGTCTCGTTCTACGGCAGAACCGGCGGCATGATCCCGTCTCCGGCAGAGGTGCTCGCCGAGATTGAAAAGCTCGCCAACGCTTAAGTCGGTCGTATATAATTCGTTTGGAGGAACTATAATGGTAGTATTCGATAGACCAAAGTCACTTTCACCCGTGCCTTTTCACTATTGCCCGGGCTGTACGCATGGAATCGTGCATCGTCTGGTCGCCGAGGCGCTCGACGAGCTCGATATCTGCGGCAAAGCGGTCGGCATCGCGCCGGTCGGCTGCTCGGTATTCGCATATAATTACTTCGAGTGCGATATGATTGAAGCCGCGCACGGACGCGCTCCGGCGGTAGCTACCGGCGTAAAGCGCACTCATCCTGACAACATCGTCTTTACATATCAGGGAGACGGCGACCTCGCCGCGATCGGAACCGCGGAGACTGTACATGTCGGCGCGCGCGGTGAGAACATCACGATAATCTTCATCAACAACGCGATCTACGGCATGACCGGCGGTCAGATGGCACCGACGACTCTGCCCGGACAGGTCACGACGACCTCTCCGTATGGACGTGACCGCCGCATTCAGGGCTCGCCGATCCACGTCTGCGAAATGCTCGCAACCCTCGACGGCGTCGCTTATGCCGAGAGAGTAGCGGTCAACACCGTGCCGAATATCCGCAACGCCAAGAAAGCGATTGTCAAGGCATTCCAGAATCAGATCGACAAGAAGGGACTGTCGATTGTCGAAGTCCTCTCCACCTGCCCGACCAACTGGGGCATGACACCGCAGGCGGCGCTTGACTGGGTCAAGACCGACATGATCCCGTTCTATCCGCTCGGCGTCTACAAGGACACCGACACAAAGCTGCTCAACCCCACATCGACGAAGGAGGCAAACTGATATGACAATGAATATACTTCTCGCCGGCTTCGGCGGTCAGGGCATACTTTTTGCCGGCAAACAGCTCGCAAAATCGGCTATGTGCTCGGATCTTCAGGTATCGTGGCTTCCGTCCTACGGTCCGGAGATGCGCGGCGGCGCTGCCAACTGCTCGGTTATCATTTCGGACAGTGAGATCGGCTCGCCGCTCGTTGTCAATCCCGACCTGCTTATCGCAATGAACATTCCGTCTTACGACAAGTTTGAACCGAACGTCGTAAAGGGCGGATGCGTTATCTACGATTCGACGCTGATCCCCTCGCCCGCTGAAACCGAAGGAGTCGAGCACAATCCGATCCCCGCGACCGGAATCGCGTCGGAGAACAATCTCGACGGCATGGCAAACGTCATCATCCTCGGCTATCTTCTGAAGCTGACCGGAATTTTCAGCTACGATGAATTCCTCGGTCACATGATCGACGGTATCCCTCCGGCAAGAGCCGCGCTCATCGAAAAGAACAAGAAAGCACTCGAGCTCGGATACAATTTCGGCTGAGTTGAAATAGAGCAGGATTCACTTGTGTGACTCCTGCTCTTTTCGCACAGTTACCAAAGCGAACGCAATTGCAGCGGTCAGTCAACAATTGCGGTTAACAGAATGATTCTACAGCTGACCGAGAAAGGAAAAGCCGCGTGTATATAATCGCGGCAGACCAGAACAATATGGAAATAAAAATTCTCCCCGGCGAGGTCTGGTACGGACTCGCGAGCGACGAGGGCACGAAAATGCCGCTCGACGCCGACTCGGACTACCGCTTCGATATGCAGCCGGCACATACCGGCAATCAGTATTCCCCGCTGCTCGTCTCGAACAAGGGTCGCTATATCTGGGGCGACGACGGCTACAACACGACTGTTTCGGGCGGCGTCATCACAGTGACGTCAAAGCTCGCCGAACCCGAGCTGCACGAAGGCTTTGAAAATCTGCGCGGCGCGTATCTCGCCGCCGCGAAGGCTCACTTCCCGACCGACGGAGTCCTCCCGCCCGAGGAATTCTTCTCGAAGCCGCAGTACAATACGTGGATCGAGTTCATCTATGACCAGAATCAGGCGGGTATACTCGAATACGCGAGTACACTTGCCAAGAATAATATGCCGCGCGGCATACTGATGATCGACGACCTGTGGAGCAACTACTACGGCAAGTGGGATTTCGACCGCTATAAGTTCCCCGACCCGAAAGGCATGATGGACAAGCTGCACGAATGGGGCTTCAAGGTCATGGTCTGGATCTGCCCGTTCGTGTCGCTCGACTCTATCGAATACCGCGACCTCAGCCAAAAGGGCGCGTTCGTGCGCAGTCCGGACGGCAGTGTCCGCAATGTGCATTGGTGGAACGGCATATCCGCGGTGCTCGACCTATCGAATCCGGTCGACGCGGCGTGGATTCGCGAGCGCTGCCGCTTCCTCTGCGACACCTACGGAGTCGACGGCTTCAAGCTCGACGCCGGCGACGCTATTTACTACCGCGACGACGACAAGAATTACGGCAATGTCACACCGAACGAGCAGTGCGAGCTCTGGGCGAAGCTCGGGCTCGAGTTCCCATACAATGAATACCGCGCCTGCTACAAGTGCGCCGGCCGCCCGCTCGTGCAGCGGCTCTGCGACAAGAGCCACAGCTGGACGAACCATGGTATCAACACGCTCGTCCCGAATATGCTCGCGCAGGGCATACTTGGCTACGCGTACGGCTGTCCGGACATGGTCGGCGGCGGGTCGTATACCGACTTTCTCCCCGGCTCTCGTGAGCTCGACGAGGAGCTGTTCATCCGCTACTGCTCCGCGGCGACACTCATGCCGATGATTCAGTTCTCGGCGGCTCCGTGGCGGGTGCTCGACAGCGAGCATTACAGCTGCATATTGAAGCTGCTCGAGCTGCGCGAAAAATTCCAGCCGGAGATAATGCGTCTCGTGCGCGAGTCGACCAAGACTGGCGAGCCGGTGGTGCGCTATATGGAATACGTGTTCCCGAATTCGGGCTTCGAGCGCGTGACCGACCAGTTCATGCTCGGCGACGACATACTCGTCGCTCCGGTGACTGTACAGGATGCGACCGGCCGCGAGGTGGTTCTGCCTGACGGCGTCTGGACGATGTATTCGCCCGACTCCGACGGCGAGCTGTATACCGGTGGTAAAACTGTCTGGGTCGACGCCGCGCTCGACTGTCTGCCGGTGTTTGTCAGAAAGCGTGACTGACATCGGCATAGCGCAGTGTCGATGTAGATTAAGCGTGAAAACCTTGCGCTGATTTGATTCCATAAAACCTGACGGTGAGGGTATATCCTCACCGTCATTGTTATTTGCTTTCCCAGTCGCTTCTGACAAGCCCGCGATAGGATATGTCGAGAAATTCGCCGGCAAAGGTTTTGTAATATTCGCGCTTCGTGCCCTCAAATCTGAAAGCGCACTTCTCGGCGACACGACCGGACGCCGGATTCTTGACGGCGTGCGAGATCTCGATGCGGTTGACGCCAACCTCGCTGAATAAAAAATCCACGACCGCGCTGACCGCCTCGGTCATGATGCCGCGGTTCCAGTACGCGCAGCCCATGCAGTAGCCGAGGTCGACGCGTTCGCTCTTGTCGTCACAGCGCACGACACTGATGTTGCCAATCGGCTCACCCTCGTATTCGATAGCCCAATTGTATTTGTCGGGCTGCTCATACATGGCGCACCACTGCTCGAGCAGCTGCCTTGTAGCCGTCGGCGACTCGTGCGGCCGCCAGGTCAGATAGCGCGTCACCCGCTCATCGCTCGCCCAGTTGCTGTACATCGCTTCCGCGTCGTCGACCGTGAATCGGCGCAGTGTGAGTCTTGCGGTTTGCAGTATTTGCGTTCCCTTATGTGCAAGCATAATTAACCTCGTTTGGTATTATATGTTCTTGTCAAACCTGTACGGCTTGTCGAATAGTCATTCGGTCTCGTCAGACTTCGAGTCCGCGCTTCGCGGCTTGATGTGAAAATACGTCCCGATCACATCCTGCGGGCAGGCATCGCGGCACTTGCCGCAGCGAATACATTCAATGCTGTTCGGGTTCTCGAACACCTTGATGTCGAATCCGCAGGCCCTCTGACAGAGACCGCAGCGCGTACACTTGTCTTTGTCAAACGTGTACCTTGCGAGCGAGATTTTATTGAACAGCCCGTATATCGCGCCGAGCGGACAGAGATAGCGGCAGAACGGACGGTAGATTATAATCGACAGCAGTACAATGACTGCGAGTATCGCGACCTTCCACGCATACAGCCAGCCGATAGTCGCGCGCAGCCGCTCATCTGTCAAAACGAGCGGGATGCCGCCGAGCAGCGTCCCCGACGGGCATATATATTCGCAGAACCAAGGCTTTCCCTGCCCGATTATGTCTACGACAAACATCGGCAGCAGGATTACAAACAAAATCAGCAGCACATATTTAATTAGCCGCAGTCCGCGCTCACCCGGCAGCCGCTTGAGCTTTCGCGGAAATCTCCATTTCTTCGGCAGCGGAATTCTGTGAAGCAGGTCCTGCACGAGTCCGAACGGGCAGAGGAATCCGCAGACCAGCCGTCCAAACAGCGCGCCGAATATCATCAGGAAACCGAGCACGTAGAACGCGAACTGGTACTTGTTGCTGCCGAGTGTCGCCTGAAGCGCGCCTATCGGGCAGGCTCCGAGCGCGCCCGGGCAGGAGTAGCAGTTGAGTCCGGGTACACAAACATATTTTGTGCTGCCGGTGAAAATCTTGCCCTCGGCGAACCCGCGGACATATCCGTTAGTCAGCGCGGTGAACGCCGCCTGTATTATCAGCCGGATAGTCTGACGTCTTGATTTTCGCTTAGCCAATTCCGATACACTCCAGACATACGTTGACCGCCTTGCGAAGCACGACCGCGGCCTCGCCGCGTAGCGCGCCGATTAATATAAACGCCGCTCCGACGACGACTACAGACAGCGAAATCAGATTGCGGTGGATTTCCCTCATGACTGCGACTCCAAAAGCTCGTCGATTATAGCCGTCCAGTCAGCCTTGCTCCGCGAGCCGACATAGCTCTCGCCGAGCTGATTGCCCTCCTCATCGAAGAAGAAGGTCGTCGGCACATACATCGATTGCGCGAGCAGCGCGTAATTATCCTCAGCCGGCAGAATGTGCAAGTAGTTCGCGCCGGTCGCCGCGACAATCTCCTTCGCGGTCGCGACCATTTCCTCGGAAATGCTGCCGTCCTGACTGAGCACATCGGCCGGAATGCCGACTATCTGCAAGCCCTTGTCGGCGTATTCTGACGCGATTTCACCGAGGTCGGGCATCTCATTGATGCACGGACCGCAAAACGTCGCCCAGACATTGATCATCGTAAGCTTGTGACCTTCAAACAGCGAAGCGTATTCGACCGACTCGATCTCGACGTCGCTCGTGTTTACAGCTTCGCTACCTCCGGTATCTTCGCCGCAGGAAGCGAATGGAAGCGTTATTGACAAAATTAGAGCGCAGGTGAGAATTATTCTTTTCATTCAAGGCTGCTCCTTTCGATTTTTTGGGTTATATAGCATATAAACATCAAATTGATCTTTGAGCTGATATTGTCACACACATTTGCAAAGTATAAAATAACCCCGTGAACCATGATTCGCGGGGCATATATCCAATTTGCGCAGTCGAATCTCCGACTTGAGCCATGCAAACTTATCTCTTTGAGAACTGGCTTGCACGACGAGCCGCTTTGAGACCGTACTTCTTTCTTTCCTTCATACGAGGGTCACGAGTGAGGAAGCCAGCCTTCTTGAGTGCCGGACGGTAGGTTTCGTCAGCCTGAAGCAGAGCTCTCGAAAGACCATGACGGATAGCGCCGGCCTGACCGGAGAGTCCGCCGCCCTTTACGCTCGCGATTATATCGAACTTGCCCTCGGTAGCGGTTACGCCGAAGGGCTGATTGATGATGAGCTTGAGAGTCTCAAGACCGAAATATTCGTCAGCCGACTTGCCGTTGACGGTGATAGCGCCGGTGCCCGGAACTATGCGGACGCGAGCAACCGATTTCTTTCTTCTGCCGGTGCCGTAGAAATACGGCTTTGCACTGGTATACATTGATTATTCTCCCTTCGTCAAAATCATTCTGCCGGATAAGCTACCGGCTGCTGTGCCTGCTGCTTGTGCTCCGCGCCGGCGTAAACCTTAAGACGCGCGATCTGCTTTGCGCCAAGGCTGTTCTTAGCGAGCATACCCTTGACGGCGAGACGCATAGCAAGCTCGGGCTTCGTAGCCATAAGCTTTCTGTAGCTTGTTTCCTTGAGTCCGCCGATGTAGCCCGAATGATGACGATAGAACTTCTGATCGAGCTTCTTTCCGGTGAGGACTGCCTTTTCGGCGTTGATGATTATAACGAATTCGCCGCAGTCAACGTTCGGCGTGAATTCGGGTCTGTGCTTACCTCTTAAAATGGTAGCCGCGACGACCGCGGTCTTTCCGAGGGGCTTGTCTGCCGCGTCGATAACATACCATTTACGCTCGAGGTTTTCCTTTTTAGCCATGTATGTGGACATCGCTATTTCCTCCGTAAATACAATAAATATGGAATCTGAGGCGGCGGCTTTGCTCGCTCGGGCGACATAACCGCGCATAAAATACTCCGCAGATTCATTTCTCAACGTTCAATATTATACCACATTCCGAACCGCTTGTCAATAGCTTTTGAAAAAAATATCGCTATATTTTAATTTAACTCATTAATATCTCTTGTTTTCATCGAATTTCGCGACATTTGCTTATGATTTCTCGCGTGTCGGGAACGTTTTCAGTATCAGACACAGACAGAATGTCAGCATTCTGCGATAAACGGTCGGTCGTCGATTCTCGCGCCGAGCAGCTCGGCGTCAGCCGGCGAGTGGGTCACAAGTATCATGGCAGCGTCACGAAAGCTGTCATGTATCAGCTTGGCAGTCAATGCCCGCGAGGTTTCGTCGAGACCGCCGAACGGCTCGTCGAGCAGCAGTAAATCTCCTCCATGCGCGACTGTCCGCACCGCGGCGAGCCGACGCTTCATTCCGCCGCTCAGCTCGCGCGGCAGCTTGTCCGCGGCGTCGCCGAGACCTACCATTTCGAGCAGCTTTAGCGCACGCGCGCGCTCACAGCCGATAAACGTCAGATTTTCGAGTGAAGTGTACCATTCGAGCAGCCGATCCTCCTGAAACATATACGCGAGCCTGCCATACAGCTCGATCGTGCCCGAATCGGGGCGCTCAAGTCCGGCGATCAGTCGAAGCAATGTAGTCTTGCCGCTGCCGGACGGCGCGGACAGGCAGATTCGCTCGCCGCGGCAGAGTGTCAGCGAAAAATTTTTAATAACCGGCATTTTTATTTCTGTCGGCTCGACCGAATTATACGCAAAAGTCAGCCGGTCGATTTTCAATATCGTGTCCATATTTTTCAAAGTTTATCAGCGTTTCCCATATCTCGCCGCCGCCAGCTTAAGTATATGTTCGAGCGCGATGGATAAAATGCAGACCGTACAGGTCCACGCGAACACGCGCGGCGTCTCGTAGTAGACCTTGGCGTTTTGCAGCTGCCGACCTATCGAATAGAGCGGCTGACAGATGACCTCGGCGGCGACGCCCGACTTCCAAGCGAAGCCGAGCGCTCCGGCCGCGCTCGAGACAAACGCCGGCAGCACCGACGGCAGGACGATTCCGCGAATTATCTTTGCCCTCGGTATCGAGTATACCCGCGCGAATTCGAGCAGCTTCGGGTCGACGTCGCTGACGAGCGCGCCAGATATGCTCTGCCAGACCATCGGCGCCGCCATCGCGGCGGCTATGAACGACGGCAGAGCCTCGGTTTCAATCCATACAAGCGCGAGGATGATAAACGACGCCACCGGAATCGCGCGCATCACTTTCATCAGCGGTTCGAGCAGGATCCTCGCCGGTTTGACGTAATGCGTCAGAAATCCGCAACCGAATCCGAGCAGCGTTCCGACTGCGAATCCGACGAGCACCCGCACGAGCGACAGCAGCGCCGACAGCCAGAATTCCGAAGTTTGCCAAAGCTCGAACAATACCGAAATGACGACGCCGACCGACGGCACGAGCAGCTCGATATCGACAAGCATCGAAACGATCTGCCAGACCGCCAGCCAGAATAAGAGCGGAATCATTATTTTCAGTATTCGGCGCAGAATAGGACGAATTTTTCTAACTGACTTCGGATGTTCGTCCGGATTCATATCCGATTTTGTATCTTTGTCCGGATTCTTAGTCGAATTTGCGCCCGCGTCCGGATTCTTAGTCGAATTTGCGCCCGAGTATAGATCGGAATTCACATCCGCACAGCCCGCTTGCTTATTTTCAGCCGGCATAATAGAAGCTGTCGTCAGGCAGAGCGCCGCCTATCGACGCGGGATTGCTGTCGAACAATATGCCGAAGTAGCCCGAAATCCGCTCCTTCATTTCCGTGCCGTCGACATAAACAATATTGCAATTCGGTATCGCGACCTTCGCGATGTCAATCGACGGGATTATCCCCTGCTCGACGCAGTAGTCGGCGACCTCATCCACATTTGCGCAATATTCGACCGACTCACGGTATTCCTCGAGGAAGGTCTTGACTGCTTCGGGATGCTCGTCGATAAATTCGGAGCGCGCGACTACGCAGCCCATCATCAGCGAGCTTGTATCCGAGACCTTGTCCCACTCCTCGCTCATATCGAGCGCGCGGCGCAGTGTTTCAAGCTTCGACAACGCTGCGGTAGCCGACGGTTCGGGCACCATAGCCACCTCGGCTTTTCCGGAAACCAGCGCCGCGGTAAGCTCGTCGTTGGTTCCGACAAATTCGATTGTAACGTCATTGTCGGGGTCAATGCCGTTTTCGCTCAATATATACCGCAGGATATATTCGGGGTTCGCGCCCTGCCCCGACGTGTATATCGTCTTGCCCTTGAGGTCGGCGACCGAATTTATGCTGCCGCCGGTCTCGAGCATATACAAAACACCGAGCGTGTTGACCGCGAGCATTTCGACCCTGCCCTCGGTCTTGCTCCAGAGCGTGCTCGCGACATTTGTCGGCAGAGCCGCAATGTCGATTTCGCCGGTCATAATCTTAGGCACAAGCTCGTCGGGCGACGACGCCACTGTGAAGCTGTAGCTGTTCTTAGACTTGCCGTTCATGCTTTTATCCATCAGCTGCGCCATGCCGACGCCGGTCGGACCTTTGATTATACCGACATTGATCTTCGTCGCGTCGCTTTGACACGAGACCGTGAATAAAGCCGCGGCGGCTATAGCTACCGCGGTCGTGAGTGTAACGAGTTTTTTTAACAATTTCATTTTGATCGTCCCTTATGCTTTCTTTTTTGTACGTCGGCTATATTCGCCAACAATTGTCTACATTATTATATCATATACATTCCCGCAAGTCAAGCGTTATTCGGCTCACGGCAACAGCATTTACTTTTTCGGAAAAATAATATCAAGCAAAACTTGAGGAT
>ERZ1643251.1448-NODE-1448-length-26878-cov-5.791709_pt1 | contig 26878 bp, 22 predicted proteins | sample MGYA00579261_ERZ1643251 | MGnify/ENA primary metagenome ERZ1643251 (study PRJEB29033, sample SAMEA4952267) | chicken gut metagenome | biome: Broiler Chicken; feature: Gastrointestinal Tract; material: Caecum | place: Ireland | collected 2018 | study: Broiler... | reverse complement strand
TGGTGGCGGAATGGGCTTCGGAGGCATGGGTATGGGAATGGGAGTTCAACCTCAGATGGATGCCAGTGAGTTAACATCTAAGGGAGTTCTTGTTACATATTTTAAGGCTAGAGCAGTATTTTATGTTATGTTTGGTCTTTGTGCGGTAGTTCTCACATGCTCGGCATTATTGGGATTAGGTCTTAATGCCGGAATGCTTGTTATAAGAATTGTGAACTCTGTTGCAAACGGAATAACAACTATTTTCTAAGGTGGGTATTAAGTATGGGAGAGCTTTTAGATTATTTTGTAAATAAGTATAAAAAAGATACCTCTGCTTCAAAAGATTTATTGGAAAGGTCTATTGTAAAAAATGCAGTTATGCATGTATGTGAGGAGAATTTAAAAGAAGCTGGGGAAGTCCTTACATTTGAAGTTCTTCCAAATGCTTTACCTCACATGGTGCTAGTGATAGATGAGGAGCCCCTAAAGTCTATGTATGACATAGTTCAGGTTTCTCCGACATTATTCGAAGCATCTTTGAAAGAGGTAGATATTGGGGAGGTGTTATAGAAGTGCTTACTGTGTATAAAAGAGAGCAAATAACACTTATAAGTAGACGGTTGAATACTACAGAAACCATGATTAAATCTGTATTAGATGAGTATCAGGAATACATATTGGGTAAGTTAAACAGAGGGGAGTCTGTAAAATTTCTTAGAATATGTTGGATGAGAAACTCTGATAATACGGAAGAAAATTATGATACTTTAGGTTATGTAGCCCATGAGATAGGAAGTAAGTTAGGGCTAAGTAAGGATACAGTACTTAGGATTTTGCAAACTTTTGAAGAGTTGATAACAGATGAAGTAAGAAAATTCTATGTATTCGTAATAAGAGGTGTATGTAAGATATGGTTATGTGAGTATCGTGAGGGAAACTATAAGTTAAGATTATCAAAAAGTACTTCATTACCTCATAATATATCTGCGAGGGCTATAAGTTCTTTTAAAAGGAGGGTGGAGTTCTGTGACAGGTAAAACTCATAGGGTAGGTGGAATGTTCTGTGCGTTTGCAGGGTATTACTTACTTGCTGATAAAGGGTTACTTATGGAGAACGTAGAACCATTGACGCAGTTGCTTGTTATTTATCCATTCGCTATATATGGAAGTACTGTAAGTGATTTGGATCATAACTGGAACTCAGCACCTAGTAAAGACGTTGTAAGTTATACAATAAATAAGGGATTACATTTAACTTCTAAATTGCATGAGAAGGAAAAATTCCCGTTATGGGCTATTTTTGATGCTTCTCATAGAAGTTGGCAGACACATTCAGATCTGTTTCTGGCTATTGTAATTATTGCTATGTATGAACTGCTTTCAGCAACGACTCAGACTATAGACTATGCTATACTGAGGCTAGTCTTTACTGGTTTGATACTGGGTATCATAAGTCATCTAGTATTAGATATGCTGACCCCAGAGGGTATCTGGAGCGTAGTGCTAGTTTCGATAGGTAAGTTGACAGGTATGAATCTACCTAAGAAGATTTCTCTTGTTCCTGATATAAAATTCTTTAGAACTGGAGGATCTTGGGAAACAAAAGTGAGAATCTTTTTAGAAGTTTTATGTATGATGTATTTGTTTCTATTAATCTATCAGATGCTACCCTATCAGATAGATTTTTCAATATAGATGTAAATTCTAGGTTGTTGATTGCTAGGTAGTGGAACATGTAGAAAAAGAAAAGGAGGAATAGACATGAGGGTTAAGAGTTTAAGCCAGGAATATGAACAATTCAGAGTGAAAGCCCTTGCGATTGCCGTAATGCTTCTTTTTGTGATTATGTCCACAGTAAGTTACAGTGCTTTAGCTGTAACAGAAGAACAGGCAATGCAGAACCTTACAACGTATGTTTATGGTAAGATGTCCCAGACAGATTATGTTTTGGATGGTGGTGGATCAGTAAAGGGTGCTGATCTTTTTGAAGGAAAACCAACAGAGGGGTATGATCTTGTTGGTAGTGAGTTTGCAAAGTTATCAGATAAGGCTCAGAAGCAGGCTGTAAACGATATCTTTACATACTCTGATGAAGCTGTAGAAGATGATTCAGTAAAGGGTGTTGAAGAGTCTACAGTAGAGAACTGGATGAAACAGTTACAGACAAAAGAAGGTGTAGGTTCTAAGTTCATGATTGAGATTACAAAAAATGCTAAAGCAGATTTTGTAACAGCTAATAGAATTTGGGAACCATTTGCAGGACCTCTTGGAATATTTTTAGGAGTTCTCTGTATAGCAGTTATGATACTTATTGGTATCGTAGAGGCTATGGATATCCTCTATATAACAATACCACCTTTCAGAATGCTTGTATCTGATGAGAATGCATCTAACTCGAAAGGTTTGAAACCAGCGGTATCTAAGGTAATTACTTTTGATGCTATTTTAGCAGTAAGAGCCGTAGAGCAGAATTCCTCTAATGACGGGGAAGTTAGACAGAGCTTGGCAATATACCTGAAGAGAAGGATTGTAGCCTTAGTGCTTCTGGGTATCTGCTTGTTGTACCTTGTTTCTGGAAACATCATTACATTCGTTGGTTACATCTTGGATATTGTTTCTGGTTTCTTGGGATTCTAAGATCTTCTTATCAGAAGGGAGTCTCCGCATTGGAGGCTCTCTTTTATTATTGAAAAATAGATTTATATAAAAGAGTATTGTATTACAGGTATATAAAGGATTATATAGAGGAGGAATTAATAGGAATGCGTGGAACTAGAAAACTTATGTTACTGCTTACTATAATTATATCGTTATCTTTCCCTTTGACTGTGTTTGCTAATAGGGAAGAGGTAGATTCTGTTACCTATATAGCCAAGAACCAGGCTGAGGTAAGTTCAATATGTTTCAGAGCTAATTCTGTTGTGGGAAAGAATATATTGGTATATACCGGAAGTGATGGATTACTCTCTTTCAGTAATAAATTGTATGCTGAACTGGATCTTGATGGTAGAAATGAGTTTATGGAGACTGCTCTTTTAATAACAAAGGAGAGTGGGTTAGGATCTCAGATAAAGAATAAGGTATATAACTTTATAGCGGATCAGGATAGTACGGCTTCGGCAGCAATAAAGTATCTTAGATCTGATACGAGTGCTGACTTCTCAAAGGCTGTGGGTTGGTTGAGACCCTTTAGTGGAGTATTTGGAACTCTTTTAGGTGTGATTTGTATATTTATATTCTTAGTATTAGGATTATCTTGTGCTTTGGATATTGCTTATATGTTCTTACCAATGTTTAAAGCAACAGTACAGAAGGGTAGAGATACCCGTCCATTATTTATAAGTAGGGAGGCATATTCTGTAATGTTGGAAGCCGAAGATGGTGTAGCGAAAGGTGAATGGGTAGGTTACATGTCTTTGTATATGCAGAGAAGAATACCGGCTATAATAGGTCTGGCAATATGTTTAGGGTATCTGATAAGTGGTCAGATTTATGATCTTATGGGTTGGTTTATAGATTCTTTCTCTTGGGTACTCGAAAATATAATAAGAGGGTAGGTGGTATAAGTTGAAAAGGGGAATATTGAAAAGATTAACTTGTTTGTGTATGTCTGGTGTATTGCTTTTAGGTGCTTTTTCCAATTCGATAGTTGCAAAGGCTGATTCTAACGATAGAATAAGTGCATTTATAGGCATGGCAGCAGGAAAATCAGTATTGGGGGAAGAAGATTTAGATCTAAACCTTAGTGAATCTGATATGAGGTTTTTAGGGGTATATATTTCTAATTTTTTTGTTCCTTTTGGAACTGAATTTGGAGCTGGCGGAAGTTCTGAGAAAGACGAGGATGTAACAGCTATAAACAAAGAGGATATCAAGAAGGCTCTTCAGACAAATCTATCTTTTAATGATTCCTTAGCTGAGAGTTTTACTGAGACTTTGATGGGGTTGTCTAGAGCGTCTGTGAAAGAGTTAACTTTATATGTATCCACAAAGAAGTACTCAGAGGGAGGAGAGTTAACTCAAGTACCTAATTACTCTATGAATTACTACAACTTTATACAGTGTATGTTTGGTAAGATTGACAAAACCTTGGCAGGGTACAGAGGATCAGTAGGTGCTGTTAAAGATGAGCTATTAAAAGGATCAAAAGGTAAGTATCATTATGGGTATTTATGCTATCAGGGAGAAGATGGTTTAACGCCTATGTTCGATTTCTCATTGTTTAATGAGGATATTACAGCGAGCCAGATAGCGTTCTTCAAGTGTTTAGAGTCAGTAGATATAACAAAAGGGTATGGCTTAAACTTCTTTGACTTTACTAATAATGAGGCAGATGATAGTGTTTTTGCTTCATTGGCTGGGGGAGAAGCTAGTAATTCAGAGGCTTTGAGTATGTCTGCTTATGGAATTAAAATAGATGTGGATTGTTTTGGAAACCTTATAGCTATGGGAGGAAACCATCAGTATGTAATGGTTCCGGGTTGTATGAATCCTTATACTTGGATAACAGTAGCTTCTAATGGATCTGACTCAGGTAAAGCCGGGGATGCTTATAATATGGTGAACATACCTAGCATGGCTATGGCAGACCAGAATTTATTATTGAGTAGCATTAGTAAGGCAGGAGATGTACAAACAGGGGGTGTCTCTGGAACTAAAGGGATGAACTATATTTTCGGTTTGAGTATACCCATGTGCAGATATAAGGGTATTTATACTGATTCAAAGAAAATATGGGATACTTCTAAAGTAGGAGATGATCTACAGGCTATACTGGATCATTGTGGAGGAAAAGGAGCTTCAGTAAATAGAAGTGGAGATAATATAGTCATAACTGGTACTGTAAAGCAGTTATCATCTGTTAATTACAAGAAAGTAAGTGAGTGTACCTCAGAGTTAAAGAATATAGATAGGAATTTTACAAGCTTATCTAGCACTTTGATTAAGTCAGAGTTTAAAAAGTTAGCAGAGAAGGCTAAAGATCAGTTGAATGGTAGTGGTAATGATAAAACTGATGTGTCTACTTTGAAAACTGGTACTTTTAAGTTAGATAGGTTAAATAAAGCATTGCAGGATGCTGGGGCATCTGGTGGCAAAGTAGCTTTAAGGGTAACTAGAGGAAGTTCTTCTACTAACTTTGGTGGAGGAATAGCAGGTTGGGGCGGAAATGATGCTCGTGATTTAGCTAAGAAAGCTGAGGAAGGTTTTAGAGAGGCTAATAGCAGTGATAAGACGTACTTCAATGCTCCGGATGGAATAAAGGCATCTGATTGGTGGGGCACTGCTAAGATCACTATAAATAGCTTTGGTGGAGGTCAGTCAGCTAGTTCAGAGATATTAGATTCTATGGTGTTTGTAGATGATCTTGGGGCTTTCCATTTTGATAATAGTGGAGAGGATATAGGAGACTATACAGCCTTAAACATAGATCACTATATGAATGATTCTGGATCTCCAGCCGGCATGGGTAAACTGAAAGATTGGAATACGAGTGATAATGGGTTCTGTAATATTTATCAGGATATAAAGAGTGGTAAATTGAGTATACCTCAGAATATAAGTAAGGAAGCTGTTGTTTCTACTTACATAGCTTATGCTTTTTCAGGGTTGTATGATGAGTCGGCAGTAAGTGATACGATAGGGAAACTAGGTTGGAGGATGAATATCTCAGGTCTACCTAGCATACCTGATGAACCATTAGAGTTATCAGATGACGCTAAATCGGATATTATGCTTACATCCATAAGGGACTGGATGTATTATATTCTTCACCCAACAGAAGGGTTCAGCTACTTTAGATTGTGGCTCACAAATAAGCTGAATAGCTTTTTAGTTGGTATACATGATGATATAGTAGGAACAAGGGGTACTGGAAGTATAAACGGAACAACAAAGTATAGGGGATTTGCAGGGTATGTAACGACTCCGGAAATGTCTGATTTGCCATGGACTAACTCTCTGTTAAATATATATAATACGGCGATACCGTTCTTTATGGCATTTATGTTATTACTTATGTTGGGAGCTTATATATCTGGGGTATTGTCTTTGCAGAGAGCTTTAATCAGCTTTGGAATATTTGCTTTATGTGTTGCATTACCACCTATTATAATAAACAATCTGATAGGTACTTCGAATAGGTTTTCTTCTGCTTTATATGGTGAGAAGTTTACATACTGGGCTTTAGTACAGCATGAAAGTTATTCAGATGCTATAGATAAGGCAGCATCTGGTGATAGCTATTCGAACTATTTGAGAACTCTATATGCTACTAATTCCCAGGCTAAGGGTAACCAGGGAGAAGAGTCTATTATGCTTAAATGGCAGGCTCCTAAGAAGATGGCATCTCTAATGTTTACAGATGAGGATAAGGATTCTTTTGGAGGTATAGCTAGTGATTTGATCTCTGCTACGCTGAATAATACTTATAGCGGTGAGAGTTCCTTAGATGAGGATTCAGTTTATTTGTATAGGTCTTATATAGATATAGCAAACTTTAGTATGTATATACATAGAGGTTTAGATCCTGATAATGCTATACAGGGAATTAATTTGAATATTACAAATGAGAATATGGCTTATTGGGATAATGGTCTAAAAAATGCTATAAAGAATTATGGTACAAACTATGAGAAGGATAGGACTAACGGCTATGCTAATAAGAATGATGATGGAAGTACCAGTGGTACTGGAAATGGAATCTTGCGTGTAAGATTACCTTTAAATAGTACCTTAGTAAATGAACAGTTAGGAAACATGGGAAAATTAGATGAGTTAGGTTTATCTGATTACGTGGGTATAAATCAGGATGCTTTCCAATTTTCTATTCCTATGTTTAATGTAAAGGGGGAGTCTTTTACTTCTGCTTTAAAGACTGATAATTTTAAAGCAGGTGATTATACTAATGAAGACTTTTCTTCCTTAGCATCATATGGTTTAATGAGTGAGAATCCTTTCTATTATTTCTCTTGGTATTTGTATGAGTCTGGATTATCCACTGATATAAATTCAACCACTGGGTATAAGAATTTATTACTTGGTGAAGATAATGCAGCATTCTTTTACAATACCGAGGGTAATGGAGAGATGAAAGATTTCATGGATATGAGATCCTTATTTACTTATATTATACCGTATTTGAATCAGTGTAATGCTTTAGTAAAGGAGTGGGATGATATCTATGGAATATTCATATATGATGGAGTTCCTACAGAGGAAGGTCATCAGAATGATCCTGATATAAAAGGTAATAAGGAGCTACAACAGAAATACTGGCATAATTTGAATGTAGCTAGATTATATAATATGTATACGTCATGGGTAGATGTTATGTATGATTGTAGTTATGCTGATCCAGAAAAAATACAAGTTCTGGGAGAAGATTATGTAGTTCAGGATCCTTTAAATCCTGCTTCATATCCTAGTGAAAGACCTATGATATTCTCTAGGTCTGAAATGAAAGATTATGGTCTTTCAGAAAAAGACTTGACAGAGGTGGAATTAAAAATACTAGAATGTGAAGAAGGTATGCAAGAAAGAATGTTCAATCTTTTGAACTATCATACATTTAATGATGTAGTACTTAATACGGCAGCAGCTATGAATTGTGCTTTTGAGTTCAATACAACATTCAGTGAAAATGGTTTATTCAATACGAACCATAATATATATCCTCAGTCGTTCGAATTAAATGATTTTTCTTATGATGCTTTTCTAAGATTTATCTTATCGAATTCAACAGGTGAAAGCATGATTGTTGAAAATGGTGGAGATTTTTATCAAAATATTGTAGATAATTCTAGCACTATGACAGCAATTTTAATGCTTATATTGGATTTATTTGCTGTGTATGCAGTACCAGCTTTCAAGATATTGTTTGTAGTTGGTCTTTTTATAATGTTAATACTTATGATTGCTTCATCTCATGTAGATCAAGAATTTAAGTTTGTACAGAAACTAATAAAGAACTTTGTAAATCCTATGGTGAAGTTTATGATATTAACTTGTGGATTATCATTCGCAATATCCCTATTTATGGGTAGCGGTAGTTCCGAGGTAACTGGAGAGTTAACACCTAGTATACAGTTGGGAGATCCCTCTATGGTAATACTTGTCATGACAGCTATAAACGGATTAGCTGTTTATATGTACTTTAAGATACTATGGGATGTTTGGAAAAATGTAAAACATGAAGGTAAGATAGTAGGTAACAGTATAGGAGGAATAATAGGTGCAGTAGCATCTATGGGTATTGCTGGAGCATTATCAGGTAGAGGAAAATCCAACGTTGGGTATGGAGAAGGGTACTCTGGTGGTTCTAGAAGTAGAGGAAGTTCCATGAAGGGTACTGGAAGTCAGTCGTCCTCTGGTGGTACAACTACTAAGGAACGTGTTATTTACAAGAGTTCCGATGAAGACTATTCAGATAGAGAGAAGTATCATAGAGATGCTAGGATGGCTTCAAAGATTCGTGATGATGCAAAAGAGAAATCTTCTACTCATTCAACAAAGGATATAGAAGACAAAACAAGCAAGGGATTTGAGAAGCTTAGAGAGGGACTGAACTTTAGAGAAAGTAAGAAGAATAAGTCTGATTCTAATGCAAATAATGTTAGAAAATCTTCGGTTTCTCCAAGAAAGAAGGATAAAGAATAGAAAGGGGTGAGAGCTTGTGTTTATACTTTTATGGATTATACTTACTTTAATTGTGATAGCTATAAGGTTAGTTGCGAGCTCTCTAGACCTTATTAATCTAATTCATATATCTAAAAGTGTAGGTTCTAAAAATAAAGAAGAGAAGTCTACGGCTTCGAAAGTTGCAGGTGGAGTGGCTAGTGCAGGACTAGCCACTTCTTCGATTACTCTTAGGACGGTTGCATTTGTTTTGGCTCGCATAAGAGATTTATCTGGTTTTATTGCAGGATTTGTCTTAGTTATAGATATAATAGTCCTTTGTATCATAGTTACTTGTGGGGGAGCCTTTGCGGTGTTGTTTACCCAGATAGATGATAATGGAAGTCTTATATGGAATACAAATGGGATAGCTTCTTACGGTGTCAGAAATACTTCTTCTATCTCAGATTCAGATACAACATCTAGTTCAAGTTCGGTAGGGAAACCTGAAGGGTTGTCTGAAGAATCTTGGGCGACGGCTGATGATGTGGGGAAAAAGGTAGTTTCGTTTGCTTGTTCTGCTGTGATTAACCCACCGAATGGAAAACCTATAGTATATCAGCAGGGGAACACTCCAGTAGGGTATGCGGATTGTTCAACATTTGTATGTGCAGTAATGGAGGGTAGCCTGAATAAGACTTTTTCAGGAGGAGATGCCCCTAAAGGTTATGATTTTTCTAAAAACAGGAAAAGTGATTTACAGGAGTATATGGCTACGTCAGCTATGCGGAGTTTTGTAAGAAAGAATAGAAATTGTATAATAGGTACTACAAGTACAAGTTTAGGTCAGGCACATCCAGGAGATATCCTATTAAAGAGTGGTCATGTAGGTATATATGTAGGAAAGAATGAAAAAGGAGTAGATGTTATGGTTCATTCTTCCATGAGAGGTGCTAATATAAATGACGATATAAACTTAACAAAAGGAAGTGTAGACGTAGGATTTAGTAAAATCTATGGAGATTATCAGATAATTAGAACGTCTAAGTTAATAAGTGATTAGGAGGGGTAGTTGTGATAGATGTTGAGAGTAATATGGATATAATGAGACCTAGTAAGGGCGATGCAATGATAAACTTGCCTGTAACCTTTGATTACAGTGGAGGTAGGAATGGTACAATAAAGGGTAAGATACTTGGTGCTTGTGCTTTAGGAATGTTAGGTCTTATATTCAGCTTAGGGGTAGCTTTTGCTGAGGGTGCTTATAGATTGATAAGTATACCTATAGGATTACTATTATTGTATGTAGTAATTTTGATAATACGGTTTGGGGTGTTTAAGGAGCATAAATTAAGAAATGCTAAAGCTGAGTTAGAAGATAATGATTATAGGGGTGACGAAAAGGATTTCTGGGGTATCTACTCCATAGATGATTCTTATCCGTATTATTGTCACTTTAGAAATGGTACGACTGGTTTATTCGTCCAGATGGATAAAGATGTAATACTTGGTAAGAAGGATGAAGCTGAGTTTGAACATTATGAAGCGATAGGGGAAGCGTATAAGTTAGTAGGAAGTAAGAAGTGGGGAAATCTTTATCATATTGATTATATGGATAATATAGGAAATGATGAAAGAATGGTAGAGAGTTTTAAATCTCTCCCTAATATAGAAAACCCAGATCTTAGAGATATTATGACAGATATATACAGTTACTTACAAGAAAAAATGTCAGACAGGGTATCGACATTTGATGTATATTGCTTTAATTTCTTAGGTAATGAGGCTAATTTCTGGTATGACTTGCAGGAAGTAATAGGGGAGTTATTAAATGCGAATTACATAAGCTTCAAAATACTAAACTCAGATGATATAAGGGAACTTACAAAGTCTGTTATGAACCTGCATCATTTTAGTGTCGTTGAAGCTAATATGTCAATATCGAAGGGTAAATCCTATAAAGGGGTAGTACCTATAAAACTGGTTAGGTCTGATGGTAGTGAAGAGAAACTGGGTAAAACAGTTGAAGAGATAAAAGAAGAAAAAGAGATAAAGATGAGGGAGTCTCAGTTAAAGAAAGAAGAAGTGAAGAAACGTAAGAAAATGAAAAAAGAGGAGAAGAAGATAAAGAAGAATTCAAAAGCAAATGAAATAGAAGAAAATGAAAACCTGTTTGATATTCTAGACGGTAAAGATAAGTAGGAGGTAGTTGTATGAATGTAGCATTCTTTGTTGGTGATGGTAGTGAGAGGGTTATAAACTCTATGAAAAATCAGGCGGATAACGTGACATTCTTTACTTATCAGGGTATCTCTGATATGATTAGGGAGTCTACGATGAGGCATATATTTTTTGATAGGATTGTTTTCTATGATAAGATTATGCAGAGTCCTAAGGAAGACTTGGAATCTTTAAATTCCTATGTATCTGAGTATTCTGATAATACGCAGATTGTTATGATTTGTCATAAGGGTTCTGAGAATACTCAGTTATTTGCCAACATTTTCGATTCTCCGTTGTATACTCCTGTTATAGTAGATAATTTAACTATACGTGATATGGTTAATTTTGTTAAGGGAGATATATTGAGCTTAAAGGCATCCTATTATACTCTGGATGTAAAAAAGAGTAATGCGGTAGTAGGATCTTATGCAAAAGAGGGTACTGAAAAAACTCAGTCATCTGTAAATGATGCTTATCAGAAGATGCTTGAGGAGACAAAAGGGAAGAAAACTAAAAAGGGCTTATTTGGTGGTCTTTTTGGTGGAAAAAAGAATAAAGGTCAAAAAGATGGATCAGAAAATCCTGTAAATGATACTGTTTCTGCCGTTGGGGAAGCCTTACAGAATGGTACGCCTAATCCTACAGAGATGGGTGTCATAGGATCTGTTGGTGCAGCTTCGGAAGTGGTCAAAAATACTGGTTTTCAGGCTGTCAATAATTTCGGACAGAACTATGGTAATGCTGTTAAGGAATCTATGTCTAGTTCTGATCATAATCAAACTAATGGTGCTGAATTTCAAGGAATTTCAAATGATGTAGTAAATTTCGGTGGCGGAGATGGGTTTCAGGATGATTTCGATCTGTCTGTTGGAGAACTGGGTAGCCAACATGCCGATACGGGATTTCTTGATGAAGATGGTGAAGCAGAGTTGGAAGCTGAAATGAATCGCCAAGGTCAGGATTATGAGGAAGAAGAGGAAGAAGATGAAGTAACCCCTGTTTATGAAGAAGATGGAGAAGAATCGGAGGAAGACTATCAGGAACAAGAGTCATATTACTATGAGGAAGAAGCTTCTGAAGATGAAGAAATAGATGAGGTGGATTCTCAAATAAGGGTAATAACGGGGCTAAAGGGTAGTGGAGTTACCACGTATGTTATAGATAGCGCAGTAAGATTAACAGACAAAGGTAAGAAAGTACTGATAATAGATCTGGACGTAGAAGACAGTGGGGTATTGTCCTTTATAGATGTTGAATCATTTTATTCAAGACGCTGTGACAATGGGATAAACAAGGGTAAAGTGTATTCTGAAGATGGAGTAGACATCATGTCTAACGGGTATGGTGTTGACTTGAATACGGAAAGTTTACTGAAAGTCTTATCTATAAGGGATAGATATGATATGATAATTATAGACTGTCCTCTAGAAAATATAGGGGTGTTGCCTATAGATGCTGTACTGGATGGTGCAGTTATGATTAGATTATCAGGAAGAAAACAGGTAATGCTTAGAGTTCTTGATAAGTTGACATCAAGGGAAAGTTTAAGCCCTGAGTTAGAAGATGCCTTATTTGAGAGATGTAAATTCTATATTATGGATAAGCCAGATACATTTGAAGAAGATGTTGAGTATATTCGTGATTTTTGTTTCTTTGGAAGAGGTTATTGGGCTGAGAAGCTAGTCTAGGTGGTGATTATATGCGTGTAGTTGTTAGCAAGAATAAGGTTTCCTATGGAAGCAGTTTTGTAAAAGTAGGCAGTCTAAAAGAAGTTTCAGAGATGATAGGTACAATAGATGTGCTTGTATATAATAACAGTAGGGATACCTCGGAAGAGAGGGTAAGGTTACTGGGAGAGCTGAAAGATACTGTAGGTCAGATGATTTATATTTGTAATGAATCCGATTTAGACTTAGCAGTTAAGATGATAGTAATTGGTTCTGGAGGAAAGTACTTTGATGATGAGTTCTTCCTTGAGAGTGCAGATGAATTAATGAACTTAGTCGAATCGGTTGATGAAGTAACTGCATTAGCTGAGTTAGGAGGGGTAAATGTACTTTGTGACTTCCTGAATAGGTACTTACAGTCAGGGAACTCAGGGAACTTCACCAAAGGGTATTTGTCTATTGTAAAGTCTGCGGTAAATACTCTTATAGATGATTATAATCAGAAGAACCTAGAAATAGTTAGGATGTCAGAGACAGCTACGGAGATATTTGCCAATACTGTGGCTCTTTTGAGCAACATGAAGAGGGAAAGTGCTAGTCTACAGAGTATAGTGGATAGAATGAGTTCTAGGGCAGACGAACAGATGGTTCAGCAGTCCTATCCAAGAAGAGCAGGGTCTTCTGTAATGTTCTTTCCCAGGGTAACTTATTTAAAGGAGAAGACTATAGTTAGGATAAAGGAGGTAGGATGCTGTAGGTATCTTATGTCCTTTATAATGGGATTCAGAGGGTATCTTGAAAATATAAGAAATGTAAGACCTAAACTGATAGTTATTACTCCTGTAGGTCAGATGTATGAGAAACTATATGAAGATTATTCTTGGGTAACTCATGCATCTATAAAGTCATCTGTGAATTACTATAAAAATATTGTATTTACGAATTGCCCTAATAAAGAGGTACTTATGAAATTATTGGATGATAATAATTTCGATATATTCATAGTAGTGGATAAGACGGTAAACAGTAAAGACCACATACTGAACAGTAAGGGTATCTCAGTAAAGTATGCTGTAGAGGGTCTTAGTTGTATAAAGAAATTGAATTTACCTTTAGAGAATTGTTTTTCCTCTGTCACTGAAATAGCAGGAGGGTTATTTACGATACCTTTGTATCCTAATTATCCAGTAGATGTAGGTGCTAGGGAGCGGTTCTACTTATCGGAAATGCAAGATCAGTATGAAAAACTATTGGTAGGAATTAGAAGGGTTTAGGTGATGTAAGTGAAGCTACTAAGGCAGATAAAAGGGTATGCAGATAGGTCAGACTTCAGGATAAAGTCTTTTGATCTATGGAAGAGGGAGTTCTTAGATAGGTCTAGGAAGAATGAGAGTGGCTATTCTAAGTTTAGGGATTATAACTATTATTCGGATGGAACAAATACTATGAGTGGTAAAGATAATATATCTTTTTACTACACAATAGATGGGTATCCGAATGAGTTAAGGATAGACTTTAGGGAGGCTGTAAGGCAGTGTGCTAGGGAAAATGTTAGGATATCTTTTGTTTCTACTTTTGAGAAGACTGATATTATGTGGGATAGTCCTAAGATAACTTCCAAACTTCGTATATGGAAAAATCTTGAAAATGAAACAGAGGATATAGATGAGTACAATTACAGGGAGAATGCTTCTATGTTAAAAAGAACAGTTTGGAGAAAGAAGTCTTTATTGTACTTGTCGAACGCAGACATTCTTAGAAAAAGGAAATTGTTTAAGTATAGAACTATGATGATAATTTCCGGAACTAGGGGTGAAAATTTTGATATTACTGTAAAAGAGGTTTGTGATTTCTGTAAAAATACTGGTGTGACTATAACCAGGGTAGAGAGGGATATTTCCGAGTATTTGAGATACTTTAGTCCTTTCTCTAGGGAGTACTCTTCGAAAGTAATTAAAGAGGTAGGAAATACTACGATACCCGATGAGATGATAGCCAGAATGAGTGGGTATGATCAGGGTAAAGTGGGAAAGAGAGGAAATTATTGGGGTACTGATATTTATTCTGGTTTTCCTGTGTTTAAAGTAGCCAAGAAGAATAAAGTAGATGCTGAGAACATTCTTATAACGGCAGAGACAGGTGGTGGAAAATCATATTTTCTAAAATGTCTTATACTACAGTTCCTTGCGAATAGTCAGTTTAATGGTACTATAATGGATATAGAGGGAGCTGAATACTTACCTTTAGGAGGTTTTGTAGCCAACAATGATAAAGTTATAGTACTAAATATGGCGGAAGGTCAGGGTAAGTACTATGACCCTGTAGAGATAAATGTAACTGGTGACGAAGAGACAGATAAAGATATGTTCTCTTTTTCGAAGTCCTTTACGTTGGCTATTTTTAAAACATTGTTAGGGAAGAGTTTCATAGAGAGCAATGAATGGGCTTCTGTTATCGTAAATGATGCTTTATCGAAGACTTACAGTTCAGCAGAAGTAACTATGGATATGGATACTTGGGAAAATAGTAAAGGTCTTACGCTTTTTGATGTTTATGAGAGTATGAAAAAGATGTATAAAGATGTACTCAGTTTTGAGGAGGATACTTCTGGTGATAACTTAACAGCCCAATATAAATCCAATGAAGGGTATAGGGATGCTCTGGATTTATGTATTGCTAAGTTATCCGCATATTTTGAAACTTTGGAAAACGGAGGAACAAGGTCGGACGTGTTCCAATCAAGGGTATCTTTACAAGATATAAAAGAGGCAAAGCTTGTTATTTGTTCTTTTGGTATGGCAGGTAAGAGTGCGGATATGGTCGATCCTATTCAGATGAATCTCTCTCAGTTATCAGCAGCAAATATTTCTCATATGAGATCTTTGTTTTCTCAGTCAGAGGGTAAGTACAATTTTAAGGTTTGGGAAGAGTTCCAGAGGTGGGGTGCTTTTCCTGATTCTGAGAAGACTATTACTACTGCATTGACTGGTGGTAGAAAGTTGGGAGATGTAAATTTTATTGTTACTAATAGGTTACAAGAATTGTTAGATAATGATAGGTTTGGTATATTTGGAAATACGACTTCTTTTGCAGTTGGTGCCATAGATGACTCGAAGACTAGAGAACAGTTATGTGATAGATTAACAATACCTTTGCTGAAGCCAGAACTGGATAAGTTAGTGACTAGCAAGGGTAGCAATGAAAGTTTTAGTAGTGATGCGGAAGTAACCAGTATTTTTGATAAGGCTTTCTTGGTTAGATTGGATAAGTCAGTTTCAACTATTGTTAGAATGGACTTACCGGAACATATAGCGAAAAGTTCTATATTTAGAACTGGTGATCTTGACATGATTAAGTCTATGTCTATTTAGTTTAGGAGGTTGCTGTTATGATAGGGAAGATAAAAGAGCATAAGTCAATTATTATAATTCTGCTTATAATACTTTTAATTATTCTTCTTGTTGTTAAAATGGTGAATGATAAAAAGGCAGAAGAAGAGGAAAAGAAAAGGCAGGACGAGTATACTAGGCAGTTGCTTGAGGAGGCTCAGAAAGGTCAGGAAGAGGGAACAGATGGTCCATCAGATACATTGCTGATGGAGATGCAGCCAGAGCTTGAGGCTACTTATGGAAAAGTACCCGATGGGTTTATTTGGGAGTCCGATGGTACTGTTTTATCTTTAGGGGATAAAAGTATGACTGCCGAGGATGTAGTGTATGCTTATTTTAGGGCTTTATCTAACTTAGATATAAGTACTGTAGAGAGGTACTCCAGGGATAGTGTTGTTGTGGAAACTTACTCAGGGTATTTTGATGAAAAAAATAAAAACACAGATTACATGGATCAGTTTTTGAGGAATATGTACCGTCAGTGTTTACTTTCTATACAGATAGAAGGAATAGAGAATCAGTCAGTTTTTGCTGAGAATAAGCAGGTGTTTACTGTATCAGCTAAAATGTTGGATCTTACAAATAAGGATTTCTGGAAACCAGATCAGATAGAGATTTATAGAAATCTGTATTTGTATGATTCGGATGAGTCTGACTCTACGAAGAGTGACATGTATTTATATGATTATATTTTAAGTTATTATGAGTCAGAAGAGGCGGCGTTGCGGGAGACAACTTTTGATGTAACAGTTCAGAGGTATCCGGATTTGGATAGTGGTTGGTTGGTATCGGTAGATACTGATGTAAATGATGCTTGTTCTTATAAGGATGGAAAGCTAGTTGTAAGCTATATAAAAGAGCTGTATAGTAACGATGGTAAGGATATTGTTATGGAAGAGCTATTTGGTGATTCTGAATAAAGGGAGGATTCTATGCTAGTTTCTTTATTGGTAGTTGTGGCTATTTTTGGAGGTTGCTATTTACATGTAGATAAGAAAATGGATAAGGAAGCCAGGAAGATATTGTGGGTAGTAGTTGGCTTTTTAATATTTGTAGCAACTTTGAAAGTAATCTTTTAGGAGGGGTATTTTATGAGGGATATGAGTAACCTTGTAGGAGATGTAGATGAGATAAGGAGAAGAAGGGATGCTGAAAATAACCCTCCGGATTATGAACCAGGTCAGGGTAACGATGATGACTGGGACTTTTTTAAGGAGGATAACAGTTCAGGAGGATTTGGTATGAACGAAACTAATGATTCTGATTTTGGTGGATCATTCGCTAGTGGCGGTGGGAGTTTTGATAGTCTGATGAATAATGCAACAAACTCAAATCAGAAGACTAGTAATTCTCTCCAAAAACAAGCGGATGATTTTGATAAGTTACTGGATGTAACTAAGAGTGCAGTCAAGTTTGCAGGAAAAAATGGTAAGATAGTGGTAGATGGGGTATACGATAGTGCAAAGAGGTATAATCATATATTCTGGTCTAGAGTTGGGAATAATGTTATAGTTGTAAGTTTGATAGTTTCATTTGTTGGAGTAGCTTTATCTATATTAGGAAAATTAACTGGCAGGCTAGATGAGGCTATATTTATCGTAGTAGGGGGTATCCTCTCCCTTATAACTGGTGTTTTAGTTATGAGCATGAATATAGATAAAGCTAGGGAAGAAGTAAAGAATGGTGAAACACTATATGGTGATGCTGAAGATGAACAAGATGAGGAACAGAATACCACTGATGCCGAAGTAGATGATGAGGGCGACTTGTATGATGATTATTGGGGCGATGACGATGAGGAAAGTGACGATATAGAAGAAGACTGGGGTACAAATGATATCTGGAACTCCTTTGAGGATGATGTAGAAGAAGTAGAAGAGGAAGAGAAAGGCATTTATCAAGAGGATATAAATATAGAGAGTGCCATGGATTCTATAAGAGAGATACCGCCTCATACTCAGACAAGGCAGTATTTATATGAAGAGTTCAAAAAAGTGTTACCGAACATAACACCTGATTTTTCAAAATTAAAAGTAATTTCTGAGAATAGTGATAACTTTATAATTATGGATAGACTGTTAAAGGATGCAGCTATACAGACAGGTATGAAGGAGGATAAACTGCCTAGTTTGTTAGAATTGCGTGAAAATAACTTTATAATACAGTTAAAGGCTACAAGACCTTCTGGTTTAAAAGAGGAAGAGATAGCAAACGAAATAGCAAATATGTATAGTCGAGACGATTATGGTGGGGTATTACAAGAAGGGGTATACGCTACTGTAAACTCTATAGGTAGCAACTATATTATAAACATTTTTAAAGGGGAATCCTGCTTAGTATCGTTAGCTGATACATACAGGGTAGAAGAAGACTATATTTTAAATCCTCAAGTAAAGAAACCGATAATAATAGGTGTAAATGAGATAGGTAGGGTATGGAAATTTGATGCTGAGAATATTTTCAGTTACATCTTCAGTGGTAAGCCTAGAAGCGGTAAATCTTGGGCAGTAGTATCTCTGGTTGTCCAGCTTGCTATGTATAATTCTCCTAGAGAAGTAACATTTGAGGCTATGGACATAAAAGGAATGACTTCTGATTTCTACAAGATGAATGAGATGATACCTCATTTTATTAATTTTGAGGGTGATAGGGTTAGACCTGAAAAGATATTGTCCCGTATGAGGTGGCTGATAGAGGTAGAAGGTAAGAGAAGAACAGAAATATTGAAAAAATATGATGTACTAAACATTAAGGATCTTCGTAGAAAGCACCCAGATGTGTATATGCCTTATCACTATATTATAATAGATGAGATAATGGGGTTAAAAGGTAAGCTAGACAAAGAGGGGAATAATGAGTTTAAGGATTTGGTAAATACTCTTATAACCCAGATGCCAAACTTAGGGTATAGACTTATATTAGTACCTCATAGGGTAACTAATGAGGTTATTAGTAAGACTACCTATACATTGGTAGGATGCGTGGCTTGTGTAAAGTCAGATTTTAAAGAGATACAGAATACTTTGGAAGTCACTAAAAGGGAGTTCCCTTATACAGTTTCTAATATAGGGGATATGGCTTTAAAATGTACGGAGGTAAATAAAGGTTCTACGGTATTTTGTCATGGTATAGCGGTTACTGGTGATAATGATACGAATGAGGATATTTATAGGTTTATAAATTGTCTATGGAGACGGTTAGAACCTGACATAGTGGGTACTAAAGTGGAGAACATACCATTAAAGAGTAAGGAGAGTTACACTGATCCAGACAATTTTAGAGGAGACGATAAAGGTGATACGTCAGATGGATTAGAGGGTGTAGATGAAATATTTGATGATTATTCTGTTTCAGGTGATGATGTGGATGAGAAGTTTTGGGATGAGCTTTTATAAAGGTAGGTGAGATAATTGGTAGTTGTAAATAATGGGTATGCGGGGGATATACAGAATGCTTTAGATTTGTATTTGACTATAACGTCAATTAATGTTCCATCCAATAGTGATAGGATAAGAAGAGAGCTATTTTCATTGTTTGAGGAAGAGGACGAATCTAGATCTGCAAATTATCTAAGTCTAAATAGAAGGGTATCAGATGATTATAAAATAGAGTATATTAATGAGTTAAAGTTGGTAGGTGAAGAAGAAGAGTATAAGCCAGGAGTAAAATATTTTGAGGAGGAAGAGGAGGAAGAAGTTGAGAGCAGTCAAGATAGGTTCTACGGTGATACCGTTGAGTATCTAGAAGAAGAGCCTGAGGATTCTGAAGTTTTTGTATCTGTTGGGTGTGAAGAGGCTATCCCAGAAGATGATAATGATTTAGAAAAAGAACATCTGGAGTTAGAAAACAACAAACTAAGTGATTTAAGAGATACTTCAGATCAGAAAACCAGTAGTTATGTTTCAGATATGAACAGTTATGATGAAGACTTGGAAGAAGGTTGGGGTTCTTCAGATGATAGCGAAGATTTCGTGGAGGAAGATTATGTAGATGAGGACGAAGAAGACATTGCAGAGGACAACAGTATCTTTGATGAAGAATGGGGTAGTGAAGAGGGTATAGATAATGAACCTGTAATAGAAGAAGTAATTGAAGATACAGTTGAGGAGAGTTTTAAAGATATAGAAGATATTTCTTTTGATGAATCTTATATTTCTGATGTTACGGAAAAGGTAGAAGCAGGTGTAAAAGTTGTAAATGTAGAGACTCCAGAGAATAATCAGGAGGTTGTTGAAGTACCAAAAGATTTAAGAGCTTTTGTTAAAATGTATCCTAGCTGTGATATGGAGTTGGCTCTAAAGTATTTTAGTAGAAAAGAAATAGAGAAGCAATTGATGATGGGTAGGGTATTTAAAAGAAAGAATAAATTATTAATATGATGGGTAGGTAGGGTTATGAGAATTACTAAAGTAAAGTATTATGATGTAGATATGAGTTCTAATTCAAGGTATTTGGGTAAGTGTTCTGTTGTCTTAGATGATTCTTTGATACTCCATGATATAAGGATATTTGATGGGGATAAGGGTAGATACGTTATAATGCCAACAAAGTCAACGAATAAGGAATGCTTTAAATCTAAGAGTACTGAGGGGGATGATGTGTTTCATCCTGTTAAGAAATCTTTTTTCTATACGCTGAGTAAGTGTATACTAAAAGGGTACGAGAATATGTTAAAAACGGGTGAGCCAGTATATCACCCGAAATAGGTTGAGGAGGTATACATTGGGTAGGAAGAAAGAACTGATATACTACAAGGGTAAGTTGAAGGGTAAATACCTTGATGATAAGTCTTGTAAGATTCTTGATAGTCTTAAAGAGTTGTCGAATGAGAATGGCTGTGTATCAGATCTAAAAAATGTTATTTACAATTTGTCTGATAAAGAAGTAGAGTACATAAAAAATGGTGGAGACCCTAGAATGATAGAGAAGGATGTTGGAACTTTATCGGACGCCCAGACGGTAGGAGTAGCCTACATGTTCTATGCCAGAAGGTTGGTTTTAGGGGATTCAGTAGGTCTTGGGAAGACAGTAGAGATTTGTGCTTTAATGAATTTCCTAAAGATAATGTATGGAAAGGAAGATGGTGTAACTTTTAGATATCTCTATCTTACTGAGAAGACTTTATTAACTGAAGCTAGGGATAAGCTAATAAAGTTTACTGGTGATTACGTTGGTATGGTAAGGGGTGAGAAAAAATATGTTCAGGAATTCATTAAGGATAATCCAGAAGGTCTGAATTACAGCGTTGTGGGTACTCATTCTCTAATAAATAGTGCACCATTTCAGGAATATATAAGTAGGTATCGAGAGGAGTTTGGTGCAAATCCTTTTGATGCCTTAATAGTGGATGAATCCTCTATTTTAGGTAATACAGCAACACAGACGTATGAGAATGCGAAAGTGTTGGCAAAAGGGATAGATTGGGTTATAGTATTGAATGCAACGCCTTTCGGTAAGAATCTTAGAACTTTCTATGCACAGATAAACTTTGTAGATGATAGTCTGTTACCAACGAAGACGACATTTCAGAATCTTTATGAGGTAAAAGACTATACTGGAGCTTATCCGAAGTTCAGTGGAAAGTATAAAAATGTAGAAATATTCGAGAACCAGGTAGGGTATAGGTACTTGAAGAGGACTAGAAAGTTGCTTGGTGCTAAGTTCGAGGATTGTTCTTGCGATGTGAAGGTTTGTAGCGTATCGAAGTACCAGAGGTATCTATTAAAGAGGACAAGCATACCTCAGATGGTTATAGATTGTCCATCTTATTTTGATGAAACCCTGTTAGTAGATGAGGAAGTATGTCCAAAGATAGGAGCTTTGTATGATCTGTTTGATAATGAACTGTTAAATGTAGACAGGGTACTTATTTACAGCCAGTATAAGGAATCCCAGAGGGTTATCTTAGATGCCTTGGAGAGTAAGGGTATCTCCTGTGACCATATAAATGGGGATACGAAGATGAAAGACAGGGACTCGATAGTAAGAAGGTTCAGGATGGGAGATTTTAGGGTACTCGTTACGAATGTCCAGAAAGGTTTAGACTTGGAGTGTTGTAATTACTGTGTATTCTATTCTTATGATACGAACCCTAATTCTATGGTTCAGTTTGAAGGGCGAATGACAAGAAGCTTAGATATTATAGATAAGCATGTCTATATTATTGTTAGCAGAGGGAACGAGTTGAAGAAGTTAAAGAATCTGGTAGCTGATAGGGCGACAGCTAGTGATATGTTTGCTAGTAGTGATTTTAGTTGTGTACTTAGTTTGCTTTTGGATTCGGATAAGTTGACTTCTTTGAAGTAAGCGAGATAAGAGGAATAGCATAGAGAAGGTACTGTATTGTTGAGTAAAGTCAGGTAATGTGATGTTGAGGTAAAGTACAGCAGTGTTTTGTATGGGTACAGTTAAGTTTGGTATAGTTTAGTTATTGTAAGGAGGAGTATGGTAGAGTTAAGCATAGGTAGTGCATCGTTCATTTTAGTTCTGTTAGGTAAAAGAAGAGTGCAGTAGGGTTGCGTATAAGTGGTAGTAAGATAGAAGCAATGCACCGTCTAGTTTAGTTCTGTTAGTCAGAGGAGAAGTAGAGTTGTGTTATGTGAAGGCGTTAGGGGAGTTCGAAATGAAAATTTTTAGACTATTTATTAACTTATTATTAGTTGTATCTTTGGCGTTAGGTGTAATATGTATTCCTGCAAGAGCTTCGGATGAGGAGTATAAAACCTTTATACAGACTGATCCCAGATGGAAGGATTATGTGTATGACAGTGGGTATAAAATAGGTTCGAGTGGTTGTATGATTACTTCGATAGCTGTTTTAATGGCTTATGCAAACCCAGATTTAAGGGATGTAAATAAGTTTAATCCAAAGATATTATCTGATAAGTTGGGATTTGTAAATGGTGGTATAATGTGGGGTACAACCGCTCAGGCAGATAGTACATTTACTATAGTAGGAGGAGGAAAGTATTATTCTGGAGGAGCTTTGAGTGAATCATCAGCAATATCTAAGATAAAAGAGTGCTTAGATAAAGGGTATTATGTAATAATATGTACGACAGGTCTTTATACCTCTGGATTAACTCATTACTCTCCTATAGTTGGTATGGAAAATGGAAAGCCTATTGTATGGGATGTAGGTGGAGGAAAGAAGCCGTGGAGCGAGTGGGCTAAACATGGTATAACTCAGATAGTAGCTTATCAGAGTACTAAGAATAAAAGTGGTGATGTACTAGGGAAGTCATCTAGTGAAGCTAACACGGATAAAGAGTTGACTGAGGAGCAGAAAATAGCAACTCAAGAGATCGTAAAAGAGTGGGAGTTGCAGGGTATGCCGGAAAGCTTTTCTTTTGAGGCTGATGTAATATTCCCTGATGAGAGTAGTTTAACTCAGGTAGAAAAAGATAGAGTGGAATCAATAAAGTTGGGTATGGAGTCGGAAAAAAGTAGTATATATGATACGATTCATGCTATTATGAGCTTTATAGGCTTGCTATTGATCCTATATGGAGTTATTCTTATAAGTTGTTACTTATTTGATAGGTCTAATGTATTGCTAGACTTAGAACTACTAAAGGTAGTAACATTTGGTCATTACATGGTATGGGATGACACAATGGGGGTACATCCAGGTAGGGATAGAAAAAATAAGGCGGTGTATTGTACTTGGGGAGTAATCTTAAAAAGGGTACTCATAATTGAATTTGTAGGTTTCGGATTGTTGAATAACCTTTTCTTAAATTTTATCTATAGAATAATTACATTTGTTAGTCAAATGGTGTAAAATAAAAGAAGATGGTGCAGATGGTGTTTAATAAAAAGTATAATCTGTTTGATATATCCTCTAGGTATTGCAAGAGCTTTTATAAGTTTATAATAAAAGATACGAGGGTAAGAAGTTCAAAAGAAGCTATGGAGTTATTTTCATGGAGTATGAAAAAGATATTTGGCTTTGATGCTACAGAGAGCAATAAAAGTATTGATAAATACGGTCTTGAGTGTATCGAGTTCTTAAAGAAAGTAGATGGTGTACCTGATCCTGATAAACTATCTAATGAAGATAGAGTTAGGCTTATAAATGTTTGTAGTGTTTATATGGAGGTAACGAAGCAGGTATCATATTTAAGAATAAGAAATGGTAGAAGTACAGAGGAGAGGTAGTTGGTATGTCAAGTAGCTTAAGAATGAAGTATGATGATTGCCCATACCATTGTGTAGAGGGAAAGATATTTGATGATGAGTTAAGGGATTTTATACCTTGCCCACATTGCTCAGAAAAAAGAAAAGAGTTAGCAAACGAAGGGGTAGCTGAAATGGAGAATGGTGATATAGGTTCTCTTCCGTCTATACTAGGTATAAATAGCCAGTTTTTGAGGTCGAAACTTGTGTATGATGCTATCATACCAGAGGGAGAGAAGGTATTCCTAGAGCCTGAATCGTTGGATTGTCAAAAGAAAGAGTTAGAGGATTTATACACAGGTCTTTCTATAGGTCAGTTGCCTGAGAGGAGTTATTGTTTCGGGTTAGGTAATAAGGGTATGATAGATAGGATGGCTTATCCTATACTTGCGAGGGCTTACTTAAGTGGGTTGAGGGTATCGAAGTTCATCTCATGCTCTGAGTATAATAGGATGTGTATAAACATGGATTCGGATGTGGAGGACTATTTCGATAGTGATTTCGTAATGATGCTCATACCGGATGGGGCTTCTAAAGCTGATATTGCTTCTGCTAAGGGGTTGATGCAGACAAGGGCTTTGAAGGGAAAACCTACTGTGTTCGTAACAGACTGGGTAATAGAGGCTTGTTCGATACTGCTAGGGTACTATGAGGACACTTCTTATTTCCTAGCAAGAGGGGTATTTGTAAGTTATAAGGTTTCTAAGAATAAGAAGAAGTCTCATTATATAAATCAGTTAACTGGCGTAAATAATGATACTTATAATGGTTATCAGGGAGAAGCAGAACAGGATGAGAAAGCTGGAACAGTAGTTACTATGGAGGATTTATTTAATATCTAGTGTATTTGTGGAGGGTGATTGAATGAGAGTACTTATTTCTCTGGATTTGGTTGTAAGTTTTCTACTGATACTAAAGAAAGTAGAGTTGGAAAGATCAGGATACATGAATATTTATTTATCTATACTGAGTTATATCTTAATAGTTGGGATGATACTTGTAGGATTACTAGCTATAAAGTTTATGAAGAATGTAAGGTCTTATTGAGGAGAGCTATATTGACATTATAAAAGATATATGTTATGATATCAACATAAAATATATTTTCTATAGACTATAAGGTTCTAAAGATAAGAAGCCGAGGTTTTTCCTCGGCTTACTTTTTTTATTAGATAAAGTACATTTTAGTTAGGAATATTGTATAATCACTGTTAGGTGGGATGTATATGAAGTTAAAAGAGTTATGTAATAAGGTAAAAAAGTTTTTTGGGAGTGCTTATTCCTATTTATTAGAGAATAAACTGAGGTCTGCAGTGGTAGGTCTATGTCTAGTGATAGGGGTATCCGCTCTGGCATTTGGATTTCTTAGTAAGGGAGTAGATTCTAAAGAACCGGCTACCATAGTATATGCAAAAGATACCGTACCCGAAAAAGAGGAAGTGTTGGATTTAGGGTATTTTGTATATGTTTCTGGTATAAAAGATTGGATAGTTGAGGTAGGTTCATCTATAGATCCTATGGAGAATATAAATTGGGATAAAGATTTTATTCTTTCAGTTGAGGTTTGCGATAATAATGTAGATTTTACGAAACCAGGAACATATTCTGTAACTTATAAGATTGTGGCAGTTGATAAAACAATAATCTATAAAAGCAGTGTAGTCTGGGTAGTTGATAACGAGGAAGCTGATAGCCTTGCAGAAGAAGGTAAGGAAGTTATAACAAATGAAGGTATTAAAAATGAGGAAGAGATGCCTACCGTTAAAGAGCAGGTTGAAGAAAGTAAATCTGTGGAATCTTCTACTAAGAGTACGAGTGATAGTGAGGTTCAGCAGGAGGTTCAGCAGGAGAAACATGTTGAAAATGAGGTGAAAGATACTGTAAGTAAGCCTGAACATCAGCATAGTTGGGTTGCTGATATTGAGACAATTGAACATCCTGAAGAATACCATATTGAAAAGGTAGTAGTAAAAGAGGCATGGGTAGAAGAGAAACCTGTTTATGAAACAGTAGTTCATTTGATATGTAAGGACTGTGAAGAAGATATTAAAGATCTGCCAGAAGAGGAAAGATTGGAGCATTTGGATGCTCACAAAGCAGAGGGAGGTCTTGGTGAGGTTACCGAGGAAGAGGAAGAAGTTCAGACAGGTGTTGAGAAAATAGAACATCCTGAAGAGGTCGAAGAAAAGAAAGTAGTTGATAAAGAAGCTTGGGTAGAAGAGAAGATAGTAGGCTATCATTGTTCTTGTGGTGCTACAAAATAGGAATAAGTGTAGTAGATTAGTAGTGTTTAGTCAAGATCTTTGTTAAACTATAATAGTAATTGAAAAGCCTTGTAGGGGTATGGTGTGGTACTGTTGTGTAGGAAACTGAAGACGGGTATGGTGTGATAGTAGTGTGTGGAAGTGTCTTGTGGGGGTACAGTTTGGTGTTGTAAGGATAAGTGTAGTATAACAAGGGTACGGTTGAGTTTTGTATAGAAGGGGTGCTGTTAAGTCTTTCATGGTGTCGTTTAGGCAGTTAGAAAAATACTTGCGACGTAGGATATTATACAGATTTTGTAGGGAATTAATGCTATATTTAGGTTGTATCTAAGCTAGAGAGATGTACAGTCAGTAATGTATAGTAAGGTGTTGTTTGGTATAGGTGAAGTGAGGTGAGGTGAAGTATTGCTTCGTTCATCAGAGGTCAAGCGAGGTGTGGTCTAGTGAAGCGAAGGTTCAGTTGGTATAGTCTGGTTGCGGTTGGGCGTGTTGCGGAAGTACTGTTAGATTGAGTTATGCTTTATTGTGTATTGGAAATGTAGAGCCTAGTTTCGTATTGTAG
>ERZ1643251.1443-NODE-1443-length-26956-cov-15.371510_pt1 | contig 26956 bp, 24 predicted proteins | sample MGYA00579261_ERZ1643251 | MGnify/ENA primary metagenome ERZ1643251 (study PRJEB29033, sample SAMEA4952267) | chicken gut metagenome | biome: Broiler Chicken; feature: Gastrointestinal Tract; material: Caecum | place: Ireland | collected 2018 | study: Broiler... | reverse complement strand
TGGTTTAGGTTGCTGCCGATTTTCCCGTACTGCGCCACAAGGGAAGATACGGCGGCAAGCATTTCCTCGCTGTGGGCGGTCACCCGGATAACGGGGGCAATCCGGCTGTAAAAGACAGCCTGCCGGATATACTCGGACTGGCTCATGGAGAGGACAGAACATTTATCCTCAAAGGCTTTACGCTCGTCCTCGGTCAGTCTTGTTTTGACAACACATTTCCGCTTGGGGGTGTTGTACTGCTTTGACATAGCTGTGAACCTCCTTTCACACTACAACGGACATGATTTTCAAAAAACTTGGCAGTGTCCGCAAAAAAATTTTTTTCGGGGTGCTGCGCCCTCTCACTAATAGGAGAAAAACAGGGTGCAAAGCGGAACTGTTTTTGAAAAATCCGGGAAAATATTTTCGGGGGATTTTTCGGCGGCGCTTATGGGGCGCCCCGCAAAGTCGCATGACTTTGTGGGGAGAGGACGAGCGACGGAATGAATGAGTTTTCGCACTCATGCGGAAACGAATGATATGCAGTCCGCGAGGACGACAAGGCGGGTTTGGGGTGGCAACCCCAACAAGTATCTGACCGGGGGACAAATGAGCGAAAAGCGAAATTTGGCACACTGGTCGATACTTGCTCTGAGTAGCCGCAAACTCCAGTGTGTAGGTGGCTTACTTCTTTTCCGTTAAAGATACTTTGAAAATGGGCATTGCTGCCCGCTGTCCGGGGGAAACGGAAAATTTCTTTTTCCTACCGTTCCGGCAAGAGAAAAAGGGTATATCTCCCCGTTCACACCTTAATACCGCCGTTTTTTCGATTTGCCGGAAATGGGCGCAAAAAAAGCAGTAAATCTTTTTCAAGACTTACTGCTTTCACTGGCCGCACCGTTGGGCGGCGGTTATTCAGTTTTGAAAATAGAGAGGGGGCGGCAGCACTCTCTGCTGTCGCCCCTTGATTGCCTATCAGCAAAGGCGAGCGAGGCTGTCAACGGCGGCGCGTAGCGGCGTTCATTTCATCGTTGACTGTCTCGGTTGGCTTTGCTATTCACGTCCTTTTATATAATTATTTAATATTTTACACATTCCTGCCCAAAATTGTCATAGGATAGTTCCGTATCATTACTTTCATCACGATACATATTATCAAAACCATCACTGGCGGGCAACTTAAACTTGCTAATCATAGTTTTAAGTTCCTGTGCCTGTCCAGAAAGTTCTTCACTTGCTGCCGCACTCTGTTCCGCTGTCGCAGAATTGGTCTGCACCACACTGGAAATTTGGTCAATGCCTTGCGTCACCTGAGAAATAGCTTCGGCTTGTTGCTCGGATGCTTTTGCAATTTGTTGAAATACCTTATCCATTCCCAATGTTGATTCTATCACAACATCCATGCTTTTCTTAGTTTCAGCCATGCTCTCGCTGCCTTCTTCAATGGCTTCCAACATTCCTCCAATCAGTTCTGTTGTTGCCTTAGACGCTTCGGAAGAACGTCCGGCAAGGCTGCGCACTTCATCTGCCACTACCGCAAAGCCTTTTCCCGCTGTTCCAGCTCGTGCAGCTTCTACCGCAGCGTTAAGCGCTAAAATATTTGTCTGGAACGCAATATCGTCTATCGTTTTAATGATACCCCTTACTTGATCTGCACTGGCATGGATTTTTTCCATCAATTCAAGGGAATGTTCCATGCGTTCGCCGCTTTCCGTAACATGACCACTCATTAGGTCGCCTTCTTTAGCTGCGTTCTGCACCATTTCTGTGTTAGCTTTTACCGTAGAGGAAAGTTCTGTGAGCGTTGCCGCCAATTCCTCTACTGAGGAAGCCTGTTCCGTAGAGCCTTGCGCCAAGGACTGCGCCCCGGAAGATACCTGTTCGGAGCCGGAAGATACCTGTTCAGAAGCCTGTGAAATACCATTCATCATCTGTGCCAGATTTTTTATAAAATCGGAAATAGAATGTTGGATTGGAAGAAAATCGCCTTTGAAATCAATGCTGCTCTTAACCGTCAGATCCCCGTCTGCTAATTTTCTCATAATAACATCAATTTCACTGACATAATGAGAAAGGGTTTCCATGCAAGAACGCAGAGACGCGGCAATCTCACCAATTTCGTCATTCCCTTTGTATTCAACTGTTGCTTGAAGATTTCCGTTGCTCATTTCCCTTAGTCCATGGTTAATTTCAGAAACAGGGCGCAGACGTTTCCTTACGACAAAATAAAGAATAACTGCTACAACCACTGTGGAAAGGAAAAGCAAGACACAAAGGGTAACTACCATCTTCACTGCAAGAGAATGATACTCCCAACTCGACATACCGGACAGAACCTTCCAGCCGCCGCCGGAAAGCTCATCCATCACGCTCATGCGTTTTTCACCGCCAACGGTATATGAAAAAACATTCCCGCTCGGTGCCTGCAATTCGTTCTCAATCGCACCAGTAGCCCCAAATTCGCTGAAATTCTTTCCTACCAATTCGTCCCGTGTAAATCCTACAATTGTATTATCTTGTGAAAGAAGAATCATCTGCCCGGAATTTCCAAAAGTCATAGACTTAATAAATTCTGAAATAGAAGTAACCCTTAAATCTAAAATCAAAAGACCTGCGGTATTGGAACCATTCATCACAGGTGTTGCAATCGAAACACACATTTCACCGGTGGCTTCGTCCATATAAGGCTGTGTAACATATGTACCTTTGCTTGCTGCGCTGAAATAGGGACGTCCTGTCAAAGATACGTCCAGACGTCTCCCGTCCTGTGTATAAATGGTGTCCTCGGCAAGGCTGCCAAATCCTCCTCCCAGAATATCTGGATATTCTTCCATAGCTTCCTGCAATAAGCTGAGTGTTCCTTGAAAATTCCCATTGGATGAAAGCACTGTTTCGCTTCCTGCCATTAGGCCTGTCAAACGGTCATCTATTGACAGCATTTCCGTTACGCCAATGTATTTTTCAATAAACTGCTCTACCTGCGTTTTTGCGCTTAGAGTGACTTGTTTCATATATGCGTCCTGCTTTTGATTTACTCCATAACTAATAAGGCTACTCATCAAAATAGCACAGATTACATTAAACACAAACAGTATCGCTATGGAAAACAGCACAACTGTTGTAGATAACTTTCTAGTTTTTTTGTCTTTTTCTTTACTTGAAATCATTGTGGTTTCTCCCTTCTAAATGCCAATCCTGACATATTTTATCTGCAATAGTTTTCCAGACAAAAATTCACTTGCCTCCTTAAATCTTGTTTAGCTCACTTAATTTTTTTATTATAGCACTCTCCATGACAAATTTCCACACAAATTAACGCTTTAATTTTACGGAATAATAGGGCTACTGCCTATTAAATTCTTGTGTGTTACTTTACGGCACATGAGCATTTGTGCCGGGGTTCTCATGTTGGGAGTCGGATTTTTCAAAAAGGAGAGCTATGATAAACAGGTGCTTGCCTATTTGGAACAGCACAGAGAGGAGCCTGCATGACGAAAAAATTTTCACGCAGGACTGCATGTGTCCTCTTGCTCGCGGCAATCGGCTTTCTTCTTTTTGCTTTGTTTCACCCGGAGATGTCTTTTCCGTGGAGCAACACCATCACTTATACTTTGTATGCCGGTTATTTGCTGGTTATGGTTGTTTTTTTCATTGCTCCTTTTCAGCCAAAATAGTGCGCTTTTCAATCTTTTATTATTATGTTATAATAAATGCAATACCGCATCATTCACACGAGGTTGTTCAGACGGCGCATCACGCCAAAAATTTCCGTGATATTTCCCAAAAATGCTCGGCAATCTATCAAGGATGCCCTGCGCTTTTTGGAGCATCTCACAAAAATTTTTTCGGCGCGCTCCACCATCTGGAATTATGCGGTGTTGCCTAAAGTAAAATTCCGGCGGGGGCGATAAAGCGTGAAAAAATCCCGAATAAAAAATATGCTTTTTCCTAAATTTGCAGCAGTGGTTTTGCTGGGATTGTCAGTGATGCAGCTAACGGCTTGTTTGCCGGGGCGTTTGTTTTTTGCTTTGCCCCAAGAGGTGCCCGAAACGGCCAGCGCAGACGGGAAAACCTATCGAAAGGGGTTTTACTCGGATGAATTACACCCGGTGAACTTAGAACACACCGGCAAGGAATATTCCGTTAACAATGATACTCTCTATCAAGTATATCTCAGCGGGTTTGAGTGCCTGCATGCGCCGAGCACAGGCGGCAGCACAAACGGCACACTTTACTGCTTAGATTCTCAATGGGAAGAAGCGCAGGCGTATTATGCCGACCCCGCGAACTTTACCTATTATTGTGAAGTTACCCCGGATGGAATCGCCGGAACAGAGCGTGCCGAGGTGTATCCCATTGACGATATGAACCCCGAAATGTTCCGGGCACTGATGAGCCAGATTGACGGCACACGCAACGACCCGTTCAACGCACTGGAGCGTATGGCGGGAGAAAAGCGGGAGTCAGAAGCCATTGACGTATCGAACCGAAAAATTTATAACATATTTTTTTACAAGCAGAGCAATGACAGCTATTTTGTGACGTTTCGAGGAGATCACTTTTGTTTGGTTGACGAAAAGCTGTACTTTGTCCGCTACAAAGACGGCAAGGACGACACGCTGCACGTCATAGAAATGACGGGAGACGCAGCCGATTATTTTATTGATTTACTGAACGGGCTGGAAAGCCCCTATCTTGCGCAGCAGAATGCCGGGCAATAAAGCGGCTTTACTGCAAAAGCGGCAGTTCACTTTCTTGGGCGGGCACTGCACCCACATCACAGCTGGACCAGCTTGCCTCAATATCGGCGGATGTAAAGAAATCCTCTTTTTGATTGCTGACAGCAATTCTTCCCGACTTGACAGCAATAGAGGAATATAAAATCTCGTAGGTGCTGCCGTCTGCCAGGTAAAACCGAAACGCCGTAGAAGAATTACCGGCAACAGGTTCTGTTTTTTTCTCTTTTAAAGAAAGGTCTTGGAATAAGGCGTAGAGATCAGCAAGATCCTCTTGCTGTGTGATCACTTTTTTCTCTGCATCCATGGGGTCGACAAAATGAAATAGTTCAACAGACTGAACGTCGGATGCTTCAAAAGGAAGGCGGAGCGTGACCGTTTTGGAGCAAGCGGCCAGTGCAATGCAAAACAAAGCGGAAAAAACAAGAAGAATATATTTTTTCATTTCCTTCACCTCAATGTTATTTCGGCAGCGCCTTTTTAACCTGATTATAGCACAAGAGCGAAATGCAAGCCATCTTGTTTGGTGGTTTGCGCTTCGGCATATTGAGAAGAACATTGCCTTATATGGTATTTTTTGCTATAATGACCTTGGGTATTTTTTCTAAAGGAGCTGACGAGCATGATGACTTCTGCGGCTTTGAAACAAGCAAGCAATATGACCGCACAGGCGGCTCGGTGCGCTCCTGCGTCCTTTTTGAAAACAATCTTGGCACTTCTATGATAAACGGATCACCGTGCAAATAGGAGTGCTTTTTCTTTTACTGTGTGCAATCTGTTTTTGCAGACAGAGGAATTTTTGATGCGGGAAAGGTGGACTGTCGGATGCTTTTTGAAGTGCGTGCAAACGCAAAAAGAAAAGCGAAAGTGCTGTTTGCACAAATTCTTTGCGGCCTTTGTGTTGTGGGAATTTTTTGTTTTCTCCGTTTGGACCTTATGGCGGATTATTTTAAAACAGACCCGTTTGCCTACGGACTCTTTGTAAGCTTTATGGCGGTTTTTATTTTGCTGTTTGTGGCAACATGCTATTGCGGAATACGTCCGCGCATTTGCGTAGACGAGCAAACCGTCACCTTTTATCCGCTGTTTCGGCGGGCAAAACAGGTGGCATGGGGAGATATTACGGCGCGAAAGGTCGAGGCGGATTCTTCTTATGAGCAGCTTCGCAGCACGGCGTTGGGAATGCTGGGAGCGACGATTCCTTATCTTATCTACCGAAAAGCCCACGGCTTGGATGAGCCGGGCGCTGTGCAGACATGTCCCCGCCGCTATACTTATTATCAGGGAAACAAAAAGCTGATTTGCATTTTGGAGCGGGAAATGGAAAACGCCGAACGGTTTGACCAAATGGTGTGTGAGCGGTTGGATGCAATCAGCCTACAAAAGGAAGGAGAGGGCGGCTTTTCTGCAACAGAAGTTCCGGCAAAAAGAGGCGGGCTGGCAGCTGTTGTGCTGGGGCTGACCGCGCTTTGTGCAGTCGGTGTTGTGCTTTTTGTGGTGATGCCAAAAATGCAAAGCGTGCCGGTTTCAGTGGAGCCGCCAGCCGCTGCGGAAAAGGTGCTTTACACCTGTGAGGATATTACTTTTGAGATTGACCCAGCATGGTCGGAAATAGACGGTTATGAAGGCTCTTTTGTGGACGATGCAACGGGAATTGTGTATCAGCTGAACGGTGTGTCGGAGCTGTTTCCGTATGGAGCCGAGGAGTTTTACACCGAGCTTTTGACGTATTATGAGGAAAACCATGACCCCGTGATTGGTGAGCCGCTGGAGCAAAGCGACACTGCCGACGGCAAAGAGCGCTATCTGGCGAATATCCGTATGGTACAGGATGACACTTATTATCAATACATGACGGTGGTAATTTTTCCGTGGCAGGATCTTGTCCTGACCTTTGGGGCGCAGACTGTGGCAGACCAAGCCGCACTGCATGAAGATGAAATCATTCAAGCAGTAGAAGAAATGGCACAAAGTGCTGTTTATACAGGCGGCGAACATGAGGAATTGACGTTTGAGCTGGAAAGCACTTATTTTTCAGGAACTTCATGGATAGCGTCAAACGACGGCTCACAATGGACGTTTGACGAGGATGGAACCTTTCACTGGTATCAGGACGGCGCGGTAACGGATGACAACTACTATGCCGGAACCTACACGTTCTATGTAGGCCAGCAAGCGAAAGACTACCTGACCGATGCTTTGGCTGAGCTCGGCATTACCGAAGAAGAATTGCTGCAAACCATCAACGCCAGAGAGGAATATGGGCTGGAGCATTTCGTTTGTCTGACAACAACGAATGAATCCTTCCTTCTCAATGGAGCGGAACAGCTTTCAGAGCCAACGCAAACACACTATTGCGGTTTCCTTTTGGAAGACGGCGAGCGGCTGAGCCTTCTCAATATGCGCACGGCCACGCAATATGAATTTACAAAAGAATAAAAACAGTGCAGTGCTGTAAAACAGTGTCGAAAGCCGCCGGCATGGCGTTGTGCGTGTGAGGAATTGGGAGGGAAGCAAGCATGAGTTCGGTGGAAGGGGGACTGCTCTTAGTCCTGCTGACTCTGTGCGGCGGGATGGTGTTGAACAAGTATTTGCCATCGGAGACGCTCAGCGAAAAAGAAATTGAAACAAGCAAAACAATTTTGCGGGTGGTTTTTTCGCTGTGCCTGATTTGGCCGTTCGTCAATTTTGCGGTTTATTTACTCCACCCGGACGGGCAAATTCTCGTGGGAACATGGGGAACAGGGCTTTTCTTTCAAATTGTGCTGAATTTTCCGGCATTTGCGGCAGGGGTGTTTCTTTGTGTGTTTCGCTATCAGCTGCAAACGCCGCATAAGGGAAGCGACCAGCTGGCCATGGGCTTGAAAATCGCTGGCCTTGCGGTGCTGCTTCTTGTTTCCAATGGGTTTTGCGCTTTATTGGATGAAGGAAAATATTATACCTTTTCCTCCCCGAATCAGGCCCATACCATTGTCGTGCATGAGATGAAATCCTTTCAAATCGCCACGATAACGGTGTATGAGCGGATCAATCCGCTGCTGGTCTGCGAACGGGGAGTGGAAGATACAAATAAAACTATGCCGCTGGCAGAAAACGATTACGCGGTGCAATGGCATGAAAACAGCGTGGCGTTTTCCTTCGGCGATGGGGAAGGAGGGCAAAAAAGCATTTCTGTATCGTTTGATGCGGAAAAATGACAGCATGTGGTTCTGCGTATCAAACCGAATGCGCAAAGCCGAAAAACGTAAAAACAAACCGGAAAGAAAAAAGGAGAGATGAGAGATGGGACCGCTTTCTAAAAATCAATTTTACATGGTGCATGCAAATAAACGCGATAAAGGAAATATTCGCGCAGCGGCTATTTTGGGCTACATTTGTGCCGCAGCTACCCTGCTGCTCGGCTTGCTGATGCAAAATTATTTTATCATTATTGATGTGGCGCTGATTTTGGGCTTTTCTTTGGGCGTTCATATTGGAAAAAGCAGGGCTTGCGCTGTGCTGCTGTTGATTTACGCTATCATCAATTTAATTATTTCGCTGATTACTACGGGACAAATTACCGGATGGTGGTTGATTATTGTGGGCGTTTGCGGAATTATGGGTACGTTTAACTTTTATAAGGATTACCGCAACTATCTGGCCACCTTTGACCAGCAGCCCATGATCAGCGAATAAGGCTGGAAAAAGTAAGGGGGTGGAATCAATGATTATGCTGATTTTCTTCATTGTGATCATTGTGCTGTGCGTGGTGATGATTCGATACACAATTAAAAATAAAGTTGGGCTGAATGTGGCTTCTGCTATCACTTTGCGCCCGGGCGAAACGCGCATCACCTCGCTGATCGTCAGCTGGAAGCACAAAGCGTTTTATGTTTCCCGGCACAGCATTCCGCAGGGAACGCTTGACATTACCGACCAGCGCATTGTTTTTACCGCAACAAGCGGAACAAAAGTGAATTTTGAGGTGGAAAAGGACGACATCTCCTCGGTTCGCAGCGCAGGACTGTTTATGGACATTCGCACCAAAAGCGGAGACAGCTACTTAGTGGGAACCTCTTGGAAAAAAGAGCTGAAAGGTTATTTGCAGCAAATGGGCGTTCCGGTGGAATAACACGGCCTTTTTACCCGATCAAAAAGGATGGAAAGTCTGCATGAAGGAACGGACCGGCAAAATGCGTTCCCTCATGCAGACAATTATTTTTTAAGGAAAGAAACTTTTTTCATTTCAAAAGGAGGCGTATCGAGCAATGAAAAAACGGCTCAGAGCTTTTCAGCAGCGCAGTTTGGGGTTGTTTATCCACTATGGCCCTTATGTGCAGTACGAGAGCGGCGAGTGGGCGTATGAGCTGTGCCGCATTGACCCGAAGGAATACGAAAAAAAGGCGTTAAGCTGCGATTACAGCAGCTTTGACGCTGAAAAAATTGTGGCGGCAGCAAAAAGCTGCGGTGCAAAATATGTCACGTTTACCACGCGCCATCACGATGGATTTTCGCTGTATGATACGCGCGGCCTTTCCGAGTATGATATTATGCACACGCCGAATGGGCGCGATTTGGTGCGGGAGTTTGCCGACGCCTGCCGCCGGAATGACATTCTGCCCTTTTTCTACCACACAACGTTGGATTGGCACCATCCTGATTTTGAAAATGATTTTTCTAAGTATCAACAATATCTTTGCGATTCGGTGCGCATCTTATGCGAAAATTACGGCCCGGTGGGCGGCTTTTGGTTTGACGGCAATTGGAGCAAGCCGGAAGATGCATGGGACGTGGATTCCCTCTATCAAACCATTCGGCGCAGCCAGCCCGAGGCAATTATTATCAACAATACCGGGCTTCACGCGCAGGGGGCTTTTACCCACCCGGAAATTGATTGTGTCACCTTTGAGCAAGGAACGCCGCAGGGATGGCGCAGCGGCCAGACCCAACCCGGACAAAAGGAATATATGGGCGAAATGTGCTATACGCTGTGTTGGCACTGGGGCATTGCGCAGGACATCAATATAAAATCCATGAGAGAGGTTTTAGACGCATACACGGCTTGCCGGCGTGTGGGCGGAAACTTTTTGCTGGGCATTTTCACCCGTTTGGACGGCAGTCAGCCGCTGCTGCACCAAGGCTATTTAGAGGCCATCGGCCAATGGGTGAAGCACAACGAAGAAGCATTATTTGATGCCGTGCCGGGAAAAGCGACAGGCTTTGGAAAAGACTTTATGCTGGAGGCCGGAAGCAAGCGCTATGCCTTTATCCATGACCTTTCCACCAGCGGCGACCACCATGTATTGCCGGGCGCCAATAAAGGGTACAGCTGCTTTGAGCATGTCACAGAACCGATCAAAAACGCTTATTGGCTGGACAGCAAAACGCCCGTTGCCTACACACAAGACCTTGAGAACGAACGCTTATTTATTAAAATGGAGCCGTTTTCCTATGGCCGAAACTGGATTATCCGAGTGGCGGCCTTTGAAACGGAATAAAACAGCAAGAACCCCGTTTTGCCGCAATGGCAAAACGGGGTTCTGAGGCTGTCGAAAAACTGCCGCCTGATTCAGAAAGAACCCAGGCTGCAAGGGGAAAAAGGCTTGGAAAAGGGGGCTGAGCCCTCTTTTCCATTTTAGATAAGGTTCAGTTTGTGAAAAAGCAAAGCTTTTTCGACAAACTGGAACCACTTTGTTTTCCATAAAAAATCCTCCTTAAAAACCCTGCGGTGCAGGGACAGTTACGTTGACTCTGTGCGGCTGCGCGCACCCAAAGCAACGGCAAGCGCGCCGAGCACACACAATGCCAGCCAAACGGCAATGGTGCTTTCCCAGCCGCCGACCAATGCAGCTGCGCCGTCATTTCCGGCAATGCAATGGAAAGCTTGGTGCGGCAAAGATAAGAAAGCGCATAAGAAACCCGGCACAGGGCTAAAATGCGCTTTTGCCATCTTTGCTGTGAGGGAAAGGCAACAGCTTCCATGAGAACATTCTCCTTCGTATTTTATTGAATCATCGAGGCGCTGACAGGCCGCCGTTTCACGCTGCCTTGCGTGTACCGCAAAAAGAGCCCAAATACAAGCGCAAAAACAAAAAAGACGGCTTTACTTTTTGCGGCGGATAGCGGCAGCGCGGCACAGGCTCTCCGGCCTTGCCTGCTTTGACCAATCCTGTACAAAAAATCAGCAAAAGAATGATTTTTTCGTTGAAATCAAATGGCCGATGTGTCATAATGGTTTCAGATTGTTTGTGAAAGCTGCGTCAAAGCGGTGTAGAACAAAGGGAGCTGCAAAACGCAACCCGACAACCAAGCTTTGAAATAAAAGCGCTTGAGTATGCAAAAGTAAGGGAGATTTCTTTTATGGATTTTTCTTTGGAATGGCTGTTCGACCCGGAAGTATTCTGCGTCAACCGTCTGCCCGCGGCCGCACGTTTGCCGCTGCGCGATGGGGACGGCAAGCCGATGGAACAGACGCTGGACGGAAAATGGAAGTTTATGTTTGCCCAAAGCCCGGCGCAGGCGCCCGCCAACCCCTCCGCGCGTGAAAATGATATCACCGGATGGGATGATATTATTGTGCCCGGCGCCATTCAGCTTCAGGGCGGCGGCAAGTGGGGCTTGCCGCAGTATGTCAATACACAATACCCGTGGGACGGCTTGGAGCAGGTGGAGCTTGGCAAAGTGCCGCAGGCAAACCCGGTGGGCACTTATGTGCGCGACTTCACCGTACCGCCCGAATGGGAAGGCCCTATCCATGTGCGTTTTGACGGCGCCGAAACGGCCATTGCCGTTTACTGCAACGGAAAATTTATCGGGTACAGCGAGGACAGCTTTACCCCCAGCGAGTTCGACCTCACCATGCACATTGAGCGCGGCGCGGTGAACCGTTTGGCGGTGCAGGTGTTCCGCTACTCCACGGCTTCGTGGCTGGAAGACCAAGACTTTTGGCGCTTTTCCGGCATTTTCCGCAGCGTGTGGCTGACAACACAGGCGCGCACGCACTTAGCGGACGTGTTTTTGCACCCGGAACTTTCCGAGGACAACGCCGACGGCACGCTGCGTGCTGAGGTGAAAATCGGCGGTGAGCTGACGGGCCGCCTGCAAATGGACATTGGCATTTTCTGTGTGGAGGTTCCCATCCAGTCGCGTGAGATGACGCTGAGCATCGACGTGCCGACGCCCCTTTTGTGGAGCGCCGAGCAGCCGAACCTGTACAATGTGGCGCTGCGTGTGCTGACACACGACGGAAGCGTCATTGAGCAAACCGAGCTGAAAGCCGGCTTCCGCCGTATTTCCATTGAGGACGGCGTGATGAAGCTGAACGGCAAGCGCTTGGTGCTCAAGGGCGTCAACCGCCACGAGTGGAACTGCGGCCGCGGACGCAGCGTGACGATGGACGACATGAAAAGCGATATTTTGGCCATGAAGCGCGCCAACATCAACGCAGTGCGCACCTGTCACTATCCCAACCGCACCGAATGGTACGACTTGTGCGATGAGTACGGCCTGTATGTCATTGACGAAACGAACTTGGAAACGCACGGCACTTGGAGCTGGCTGCCCAGAAATGAAATGTACCGCGCCATTCCCGCCAGCCGTCCCGAGTGGAAAAACGCTGTGCTGGACCGTGCCAAAAGCATGGTAGAGCGCGATAAAAACCACCCCAGCATTGTCATGTGGAGCTGCGGCAATGAATCGGGCGGCGGGGAAGATATTTATCTGATGAGCCAGTGGATGCGAGAGCGCGACCCTTCCCGCCCCGTTCACTACGAAGGTATTTTCCAAGACCGCAGCTACCCCGGCACCAGTGACGTGGAAAGCCAGATGTACACCAGTGCTGCCAAGGTGCAGGAATTTATCGAAAAAACGCCCGGTGGCCGGGAAAAGCCCTTTATGCTGTGTGAATTTGCCCACGCCATGGGCAATTCGTGCGGCGCGGTACACAAATACATGGAATTGCTTGACCGCTATCCCAATTATTTAGGGCATTTTGTTTGGGACTGGATTGACCAGTGCCTGCTGGCCAAGTCGCCTACCGGAGAGGAATATCTTGCCTACGGCGGCGATTTTGGCGACCGCCCCAACGACGGCACCTTCTGCGCCAACGGCCTTTTGTTTGCCGACCGCAAGCCCACGCCGAAGCTGTTTGAAATTGCGGCTCTTTATCAGAATTTTGTCATTGAGCCGTCGCGCTACGACGTGCGCATTGTCAACAAATCCATGGATACCGACCTTTCCGCCTATACGCTGCGCGCAGAGCTGCACAAGGCCGGGCGCGTGCTGGAAAGCCGCGAAATGAACGGCGCGGCAGCCCCCGGCGAGGAAACGCGCATTCCGCTGCCCTTCGTTGTTCCCGAGGAGCCGGGCGAGTACACGGTGACCGTCACGGTGCGCTTAAAAAGCGATACGCCGTGGGCTCCTGCCGGAAGCCCTGTGGCACAAGGTCAGTGCGTGCTGGAAACAAAGAAACAGCCGCAAACGTGCCTGTTCCCCATGCGTGTCGTCGAAGGCGACAACAATATCGGCGTGATTGGCGGCAATTTCCAAGTGCTGTTCCAAAAGAGCAACGGCACCATGATTTCCTACCAGTGGAAAGGCGAGGAGCTGCTGCTGGCTGCCCCGCGCTTAAATTTCTGGCGCGCTCCCACAGATAACGACCTTGGCAGCGGCGAGCCGTTTGAAAAGGGCATTTGGCGCAGTGCGGGCGCTTATGCAAAGTGTTTGAGCTGCGGCGTGTCGGGCGACCAGCTGCGTGCGGATGTCACAATGGTATTTGCCCTGCCCACCCCGGAAAAAGACACGGTAACTGTTGTGTACAGCGTGACGGGTGACGGCATGGTAGAAACCAGCTTGACATGGAACGGCGGCGAAGCCGAGGTGCCGGAGTTCGGTATGCTGTTTACTTTGCCGCACAGTCTGTCTCACGTCAGCTATTACGGACGCGGCCCGCACGAAAACTACTGCGACCGCATGACGGGCGCATTGCTGGGCCTTTGGCAGTTTGAGGCAAAAGACAATATGACGCCGTACCATCACCCGCAGGAGTGCGGCAACCGCACGGGCGTGCGCATGGCGGCGGTAACTGCCGACGAAGGCGCAAGCTTTGTGCTGCGTGCCGAAGCGGAAAATGCCGTGGATTTCAGCGTTCTGCCCTATACGCCTGACGAGGTGGAGGCTGCCCGCCATCCCTACGCTTTGCCGCCTGTCACAAAAACGATTGTCCGCATCAGCGGCGGCCAAACCGGCGTTGGCGGTGACGACAGCTGGGGCGCAAAAGTGCACGAGGAATACCGCTGCCGCCTGCATACGGGCGACGTGGTGCGCTTTGCGTTCGGCGGCGCGGGGAAATAACCCCTGCGGCGAAAAATTTCACACTTTTTGAAAAAGAAGTGTTTTTAACACAAATTCGACATATCGCTGGGATATGATACTCTTACAGGGGAAATATCAAGGCGGCGCGCCCCTGGCGCGCCGCCTTGACGCTTTTTCAATCAAATCAAGAGCAAACCTGAAGTTTCTGCGGCGCGTTTTCTTGCGCCGCTTTACCCAACCAAAAACGGGAGGAATGGAACATGGCGAAAATTTTAATTGTAGACGATGAGCCGCGCATCCGCGCGTTGATTCGTGAGCATTTGCAATACGACGGCTTCACTTGTGAAGAAGCCACGGACGGCTCGGCTGCATTGGCTGCGCTTTCCGTCGGCGGCATCGACCTTGTCATTTTGGACATCATGATGCCGTTTGTAGACGGTATGACCTGCTTAAAAGAGATGCGCAAGCGCAAAATTGATACACCCGTCATCATGCTGACGGCGCGCGGCGAGGAATATGACAAGCTGGCGGGCCTTGAAAACGGCGCCGACGACTATGTGGTAAAGCCCTTCAGCCCGCGTGAGCTGGTGGCCCGCGTAAAGGCTGTTTTGGCGCGTACTATGCCGCGCGCGCAGAGCACGCCGGAAAGCATCGTGTTTGGCGACCTCGTGATTGATACCGCTTCTCACAGCGTGAAAATTGCGGGCGAGGAAGCCCCGCTCACGCCGAAAGAGTTTGACCTTTTGGTGTTCTTAACGCAAAATAAGGGCATTGCCCTCAGCCGTGAGCGCATTTTGCAGCAGGTTTGGAATTACGACTACTACGGCGAGGACCGCACCGTAGACACGCACATTAAAATGCTGCGCGGCCATTTGGGCAAATACCGTGATAATATCGTGACCGTGTGGGGCGTGGGCTATAAATTTGACCCCGAGGTAAAAACGTGAAACGGAAACAAAACGGGCAGGATGAGGAATGCGGCTGCCCGGTGCTGACGCCCTCCATTACATTAAAGCTCACCTTGTTTATGGTGGGGCTCATCGGCCTTCTGCTGGCGCTGGTGTGGGTGCTGAACGTTCAGTTTTTGGAATTCTTTTACAACAACCGCATTTTAAGCGATTTAAACCGCACGGCAGATGCCTTTGTGGAGCTGATTGACACAGCCGGCAAGGTGGAAGGGGTCAAGCCCGGCTTGGATTACAGCGAAGATTTTTTGGAGCATTTTTACAAGCAGGACTATGAAGCGCTTCTCGTCGGCAAGTGTATCGAGGTGGCAAACCCCGAAGGACAATGGGTGTTCGGCGGCCATTTTTTAGCGTCTAATGCCTGTTTGATTCACCCGGTGGAACAATCCATGTTCGGGGGTGAAAAAATCTCGTGGGACAACAAAAATTCCCTGTCCCTGCGCGCGCGTACCCAGCAGCTCGGAGACGACCATTTTACGATTGAAAACGGTGCAGACCGCCAGCAGGTAGTCTGCCGCCGCACGCAAAGCGGATATACCGTCATTGTTTCCACGGATTTGGAGCGAATTGGACAGGCCGGACAGGTCATCGGCCTGCAAATGCCCGTGATTGCAGCGGTGCTTTTGCTGTTTGCCGTGGCGGGTGCCTATTGGTTCAGCCGCTGGTTTACCGGCCCTGTGATGCAGCTGTCCCATGCAGCGCGGGAAATGGCGCGCGGCAATTACAACGTGCGCGTTACGCCGTGCGGCAACGACGAAATCGGTATGCTCGCGCAGGACTTTAACGCCATGGCGGGCGAGGTGGCGCGCGCCAACGAGCTTCAGCGCGATTTGATTGCCAACGTCAGCCACGATCTGCGCACCCCCTTAACCCTCATCAAAGGCTATGCGGAAACAATGCGCGACATCAACGGCGACGACCCCGAAAAGCGCAACGAGCAGCTGGAAATTATCGTGGACGAGACCGACCGCCTTTCCGCGCTGGTCAACAGCGTGATGGACCTTTCCAAGTATTCGTCCGGCACCATCAAGCCCAATAAAGTGCTGTTTGATTTGGCGCAAATGTGCGACGAGGTGGGCTGCCGCTACGAGAATATCTGTGAGCAAAGCGGCTGCCATCTGCAAATTGAAGCCGAGCAGGAGTGCATGGTGTATGCCGACCCGGACAGCCTCCAGCGCGTGATCCACAACTTGCTTGCCAACGCGCTGCACCATGTGGGTGAGGACGGCTTTTTGGCCTTGCGCGCCATCCCGAAGGAAAACGGCGCGGTGCGCGTTGAAGTGGAGGACCACGGCGCAGGAATCCCGAAAGAGGATTTGCCGTATATCTTTGACAAGTATTATCGTTCCCGCGCCGATGCGGGCAAGGTGGGAACCGGGCTGGGGCTTTCCATTACCAAGGCAATTTTAGTCAGCCATGGCTTTGGCTTCGGCGTTGCCAGCGAGCCGGGAAAGGGCAGCACTTTCTGGTTTGAAACGCTGCCGGTTCGGCCTGCGGGCAAGTCCGCGCCGAAAAAGCCGGAACGTCCGGCAAAAAAAGAGCCGGAAAAACCCGAGGAAATTCCGCCGCAGAACCCCTAACACGGAAAACCGGTGAAAAGTAACAAAACCTCCTGTACGCAAGCTGTACAGGAGGTTTTATTTGTTGTAACATGAAAAAGCATGAAACGCTTACAGCAGATTGAAAAAAGAAAGAATGGCTAAAATGACCGCGATTTCTGCCGCAATCAAAGCCCAAGAGCGCCGGTTGGCATAGTTGATGGTCCAAGCCAAAAGGCCGCCCCTTCTGCGAATGAAAATACGGCGGTCTTCCCGGTTGCAATAAAAGCGCCCGTGCCAGTGCTTTTCCCTATTGGCCTCGGGGTACTTTGCCATAACGCTCACCTGCCTTTCTGCCATCAGTATCGCATGGAACAGCGGCAGTGACAAGAAAAAAGAAACCGCACGGTTTCGACAAAAAATAAAATAGAATGCAATAAAATGACGTGTTAAAACGTATTTAAAAACAAAGGGGAGGATGGGTATGCCGTCAAGCGGGCAGGTTGTTTATGATGCACAGCAGGTGCTCGAGTGCTACGGCGACTTAGTATTTCGCACGGCTTTTATGATGCTGAAAAACCGTGCCGACGCAGAGGACGCAGCACAGGATGTATTTTTGTCGTTTATTCGCACAAAGCCGGTGTTTGAAAGCGCAGAGCATCAAAAAGCATGGTTTTTGCGGGTTACGCTCAACCGCTGCAAAAGCATTCTGCGCAGTGCATGGCACCGAAAAACGCAGCCGCTTGAAGAAGCGTTTCCCGAGCAGGATTTTACCGAGCGGGAAACCGGCGTGATGCAGGCGGTACATAAGCTGACACAGAACTACCGCACAGTGATTTATTTGTACTATATTCAAGGGTACGACACCGCGGAAATCGCGCAGATTTTGGGTGTTTCACAAAATACGGTGCTCAGCCGACTGGCGCGGGCGCGAAAACAATTAAAAGGGATGCTGGAGGGGGAAGTGAGCCATGTTTGACAACGAATACCGCAGCGCAATGCAAAAAATAGAGGCAAGCGATGCTTGGCGCGCCGAAACCTTGCAAAAAATGCGCAATGCCCAGCAGGAATCGGGTGGTGTACAAATGGTACTGGCACAGCGCAGACGCGCTTCGCGCCGCTGGGGTGCGGCTTGTGCAGCGGCGCTGGTGCTGGCGGCCATCCCGGTGACGTGGCAGATGTGGCATACCCCCACGCTCGAGCAAAGCACCGCAGCCGGCGGCGCTGTACCGCAAACAGCGGCGGCAGAGCCGTTTGCCGTTTCTCAATCGCAGCCGATGGCAAAAGAGCGTGCCGCTGTTTTTGATGCGGCGCCAAGTGAGCCAAACGGGCAGGAAACGCATATTTTAACGGTAATGAATCCTACCGAAAATTTAACGCAGGACGAGCTGCCCGACACGCTGCCGCTTTATTATGAAAACGTGCAGGATGACGGCGAAGAAATGTTGGAGCAAACCGCTGAGGCGCTGGGCGTGACGGCGCAGCACTCGCAGGACGGCGGGCAAACCGCATACGCGATGGAAGGTGCTTGGAAGCTTTCTGTGCAGGGGGATGCGGTGCGCGTCGAAGCGGAAAGCGGCGTTTTGATGCCCTTGGAAGAAGGAGTTTCCAAGGAAACCGCGCCCGATTTTTACGCCCGCCGCTTATCGGGAAACCGCACATGGCGCTGGGACGGCGCCGACGCGAAAAACGCGCAGTGCTTTGCTTTGTCCGACGAAGCGCTGGACAAGCAGCTCTACCGCTATTGCTTTGAACACCTGAGCATGGAGCTGGACGACAACGGCAATTTAAAAGCGCTTGAGTGCTGCTTGCCGCAGCTCCAGCGCGGCCAAGCCATGGCGCTGGTATCCCTGGAACAAGCGCGGGAGGCGGCGGCGCTCTCTGCCGAAAGCGTGCAAAGCACCCAGCTTTCCTATGTGCGCGATGAAGCGGGCGTGTGGTCGCCTGTTTACGTCTTCACCACCAAAGAGGAAAACGGAATGCGGTGGCATGAAATCTCTGCCGTGCAGCCCCAAGGCTGAGTGAAGCAAAACGCAAAAAGCCGCCCGAAACACCACGGGCGGCAAAAGAAATGAAAAAACAAAATTAAAACGGCGGGCGGTCGTCCTCCGGCTCCTCCGGCGCGGAAACGGAAACAGGAGAAGGCGTGGGAATCGCAATTTGAAAGCGCTCCAGCAGCGCCGACAGCTCCTCCTCTGAAAGCGAAAAAGCGGGCCGCTCCGCCGGGGCAACGCCCTCGGGCTGAAAAATAACGCGCCAGCCCGTTTCCGGTAAGCGGTTTTGCCGCAGTTTAACCGGGCAAAGCGGAGCTGCTTCGGGCGGGTCGCTTTCCGTTTTTAAAAACACGAAAAAAATGCCACTGCCGTGCGGGGTTTGATATTCAATGGCGCCAAGCCGCTCTCCCTCCAGCGGCTCGGTGTCCAGCCGAAGGCGCATGGATGTAATAGGAATGGGGGCGATTTCCATAACATTCCTCCTTTTTTGCACATTTGCGGCAAAAAGCAAGCGCTTCTTTTGTGCCGCGCTCTGTTTATTATAGCGGAAAATCGCCTATATTTCCAGCATCGCCGCCGCAAGGCTTCTTCGTGCGTCAGGCACTCAGCGCTGCGTCAAGCAGCAGCATCAGCCCAAAGCCGACCAGACAGGCGGCAGTGCCTTCGTGCTTTCCGCCCGCACTGCACGGCATAAAGTCGTCCGCCACGGCGTACAGCATTGCCCCCGCGGCAAAGCCCAAAAACCACGGCAAAGCGCTTTGTGCTGCGCCCAGCACCCCCACGGACAAAAGCCCGGCAAGCGGCTCAATAAACGCCGTGGCAGCCGCCAGAAAAAAGCTTTTCCGGCCCGGCAGACCGGCGGCGCGCAGCCCCAAAGCAAGCGCCATATTTTCCGGGATATTCTGTACACCGATGCCGATGGCCAGCGTGGTGGCGCTCATCAGTGACAGCGCCCCGGAGCTTCCCTGCGCCGCCATCGCGCACGACAAGGCTACCGCCATCCCTTGCGGAACATTGTGCAGCCCGACAACCAGCATGAGCCGATGATGCGGCGAAAGGCCGCGGTGTTCATTGCCGCCGGGCCATAAATCGAGCAAGAGCAAAAACACGCCCCCAAGAACAAACCCGCCCAGTGCCGGAACCACTGAGGCAACGCCCGGTGCGCCGTTCATTTCAATGGCGGGAACCAATAGGCTGAACACCAGCGCTGCTGTCATCACGCCGCAGGCAAAGCCCGAAAAGATGCGCCCCACGGCGGGGCTTGGGCGCAGACGGCCCAAAATAACAGCCAGCGCCGCGCCGCATATACTGAGAAAAAAGGTTGCGCCGACGCCCGCCGCAGCCGACAAAAAGAAAGGCATTGTACACCACTCCCTTGCAAAGTATTCTCGTTCAGTATAAGCACGGGCAAAGAAATGTGTGCAAAGACGAAAAAACGCTTTTCTTGACATTTTTCGGGCCTTGGGCTATCATGTATCACAACAACCCACTTTTGCAGCAAAAGAAAGGAAGCTGACTATGTGCCAACAGCGTTATCTTTGGACAAATGCGCAGGATTTTGCGCCCGAAGGTCTGGAGGATGTGCTTTTTGAAGACAATGCACTTGTGCTGAAGGAGGATTGCTATACCGGCTTGTTTGAAAGCGAGGAAATCCCCGTGGAGTCGTGGGAGGCGCTGGTGCCCGGTTGGAATGCCCTCACGCCGGTTGGCGCGTCTGTGCAGATTCAGCTGCGTGTGAAAGCCGGCGACGTGTGGAGTACATGGCTGAACTGTGCTTGGTGGAGCAGTGTATGCGCCAAGCCGCTGAAAGGCACCGAGGATGACATGGCAAGGGTGCAAAGCGGCGTTGTGATAATGAAAGAACGCTTTGCACAGGCGTTTCAGGTGCGCGTCATTCTGCACGCGAACGGCGGCGGAGAAAGCCCGCGCGTGCGCCTTTTGAGCGTGTCGGGAATCGGGGCGTATGAACGCGAGGAAGAAAACGAGCCGCTGTACCGCCGCGTGGTTCACGCCCCCGGCTATGCCGCACGCCGCAGAGACCCCGCGCTTTCCCGTCAGATGTCCTTGGCGGCGGCGCTGGTGTGCTTGATGAACCGCCGGGGCGACGATGTCCTGCCCGAAGAAGCCGCCTATGGCTGCATGGAAGGCGATGGCGTCAGCGTACCTTTTGCAGCGGCGTTTGCCGGCTGCTACGGCTACACGGCGTATCCTGTATTCTGCACGGCAGCGAATATCAAGGCGGAAATTAAAAACGGCTTTGCTTGTGCTGTTTTGGTCAAGGAAAACGAAACGTACCGCTGGGTGAGTGTGCGCGGCATGGACACCGACGCAGAGGGCGTACAGACGGTAGAAATGATGGATTCGGCAGCCGATGCCGACGCGGATACATCGCTGGTGTGGACGTTGGAACGGTTTTGCGAGCATTATGTGGGGCTTGCGTTGATGGTGCAGGACAAAACGGGTCGTGCCGCCCCGCCGGAACGTTTGCCCGGCGAGCTGCGCTTTGAGGAAGAAGGCCAGGATTATACCCTTTATTTGAAAGGGCAGCCGTGCCGTATCTCGGAGGAAGAACCGTACACCTTGTGCTGTACCGTGCCGGACGGCAACGCCTATGCCACCACCGCCCACAAGCAATTTTTATTTTTCAAAGCGAATGAGCACGGCGGCGTCACCTTGCCGGAAGAACTGCCCGCCGCAACGCGCATTACGGTATATTTAATTCGGCGCGGGGCAACCGTTGTCTGCTCTTTGACAACGCCCCGGGCTTAATGCGCCAAAACAGAGAAAAAAGAAAGATCCCCGCACCAATGGTGCGGGGATTGCTTGATAAAACTGCCTTTCAAGGGCTTAGGAGCGGTGCTTGATTTTGCACACCGCCTGTGTCATAGTACCCATGGGACACATGGCACACCATGCGCGCGGTTTAAACAAAAGCATCATCACAAACCCCAAAAGGCTCGAAGTCAGCATGACGCTGTAAAAACCAAACGCGAATTGCGCCGCCCATGCGGGAATGCCGTCAAATGCGGCGGCAAAGTGCCACGGCACACGAAACGTCCAAAGCAGGGTGACGGCTTCCTGCAAGCTGCGCGAGCCGGAGAACACAAGGTAAGTGGAAAACAGCATATTGCCGAACATCACAAGGAAAAACGCCAAAAACGCATAGCGGAACCATGTGGACGACAAAAAGCGCGGCATGGGCAGACGGCGGGAAAGTTTCAGTCGATTGCCCAGCAGGGAAAACAGCTGCCCGCGTCCGCAGTAGCGGTTGCAATAGCCTTTATCCGCGCCGAACAGCGCCATCAGCAGCGGAATGAAAAAGCATAAAAGCCCCAGCCAGGCAAATGTAATGTTAAAGAATCCAAGAATCAAATACAAAGCGGATGCCGCCCAAAGATAGTCATACCAATGTGATTGTTTTTGCTTCACGGCTGTACCTCCTGAATGGTAATTGCATCGGCAGGGCATTCCTTAGCGCACTTGCCGCACCCAACGCATGTTTCTTTTGTAACCTCGGCGCTGATGCCTTGTACAATGTGAATTGCGTCCATGGGACAAACCTTGACACAGGTTCCACATGCCACACAGTGCTTGCGGTCTACGTCAGCTTTTCGCTTTTTCATCGTTTCACCATTCCTTTCTCAATGGTGGCATTATAACAAATGAAATGAAACCAAGACGTGATATTATCACGAAACGGAGGAACCATATGCAGCTTGCACAAATTTTGCCCTTTTGGAATGAGTTGACACCGGCGCAGCGCACTGCCTTGCAGGACGCGGCACAAACGCAGCATTGCGCGGCACAAACGCGCCTCAACGCAAAGGAGAGCTGCATGGGGCTGGTGGGAATCAGTACAGGCCGGGTGCGTGTGTTTACCACATCGCGCCAAGGGCGGGAAATGACGCTGTTTCGCTTGCTCTCATACGACTTGTGCTTGTTTTCGGCGGCGTGCTTATTTCGCAGCGCGTCATTTGAAATTATGCTGGAAGCGCAGGAGGACACCGAATTTGTTTTGATTCCCGCAGCGGTGTATGACCGCGTGCGGCGCGAAAATATTGCCGCGTCGAACTACACGAGCGAGCTGCTGGCGCAGCGCGTGTCCGACTTGTTGATGATTATGGAGCAGTGGATGAACCAAAGCCTGGCCCAGCGCATCGGGCTGTTTTTGCTGGAGGAAGCGCAGCTGTGCGATAGCGAGGAGCTGGCTTTGACGCACGAGGAGATTGCCCGCCATGTGGGCACTGCGCGCGAGGTGGTGAGCCGTCAAATGAAGCTGCTGGCCGCACAAGGGCTGCTGCACGTCGGCAGAGGAAAAATCACTTTAACCGATTCCGCCGCCATGAGGCGTTTTTGTGAGGAGGAAGAAGGGTAAGCACTTTTTAGAAAGCGGTTGATTGCGAAATATTGATTTTCTAAATCAAATTTGTAAAATATACTTTACAATATATTTGACAAATTTGAAAATAGAGATTAAAATAGAGCAAAAGTTTATTTGACGGGAGGTTCTTTATGGCAATTACAACCCAAGAGCGTATTTTGAAAATTTTACGCAGCTATAACCCTTGGTGGGTTAGCGGAGCCGTCAACCCAGGCTTTTGCCCGACATATAAACGTTTTTCTTATTATGAAGCCATGAAACGCTTGCAGGAAACGCAGGTGCGCCGCACGGTGGTGTTAACGGGCGCACGTCGAGTTGGGAAAACGACGATACAGTTTCAAATGATTGATGCACTGCTGCGGCAGGGAATTGCACCCCACAGAATCGTTTTTGTGTCTATGGATCATCCCATGCTGAAGCTGGCAGGTGTAGATGAAATTTTGGAGTGCTACCACGGCAATATCTGTGCGGATCAGGACGCATATTACTTTTTTGATGAGATCCAATATGCCGAAGATTGGGCGCAATGGCTGAAAACCTTGTACGATACACAACCAACTACAAAAATAGTTGCAACCGGTTCGGCGAGCCCCGCACTTGTTCGAGGAAGCACGGAAAGCGGGGCAGGGAGATGGAGCGTGATTCAAGTTCCTACCCTTTCTTTTTATGAGTATTGTGCACTGATCGGTGTACCCGACCTTCAGCTTGAGCCTACACTAAAACCGTCTGCGCTTCTTGGTATGGATCAATGGCAGCGCGGGCAAGTAATGAGTAAAATAGCAGCGGTGCAAAATCATTTTATCCGCTATTTACAGGTTGGTGGATTTCCCGAGTTGGCTTTAGCGAAAAATGATCTTTTAGCGGAGCAGGTTATGCGCGAGGATGTCGTTGACAAAGTGTTGAAGCGTGACCTTCCCGCTCTCTATAAAATTCGCAATGTAACAGAATTAGAACGTATTTTTTTGTACCTTTGCAGTGTGTCTTCTGAAGTGGTGGCAATTGATGCTGTGGCCAAAGAGCTGAACGGCGTCAGCAGGCCAACCGTTCAAAATTATATTGACTACTTGGAAAGCGCAAATTTGATTTACCAAAGTTATCCGGTGGATTTGGCGGGAAAAAAGGTGCTTAAAGCAAGTCCGAAAATTTATATTGCCGATGCGGCAATACGCAATGCCGTTTGGATGGACAGCGATCTTTTAACAAATTCGGTCGAAATGGGCAAAATGGTGGAAACTGCCGTTTATAAACACATTGCAGCATTTTATTATCAAAAAGCCACAAGAGTGGGTTATTACCGCGGCGGCAGAAAAAATAAGGAAATTGACATAGTAGTGGAGTATCCGCATATCCGCGATATTATGGTTGAAGTAAAGTATCGGGAGCAAGCACCCATTGCAAACGATGACGCTATTATAGAATATTGCTCACAGGCAAGCGCGGCATTTATCATTACAAAGCGCGCGGAGGATTTTGGGGTTCACGATGCACCAAACGGGCAAAAATTACTGCGGATTCCGGCGTTTGCTTTTTTGTATCTTTTAGGTCATGCAGAAAAAAATGGGTATAAGGGAACCTATTAAAGACACATGGGCAGAACCAAAAGAAAAGACAACGGCGTAAGGCGCAAAGAGGTATGCCCTCTTGCGAAAACAGGCAAAACGCGGTATACTGAAAGGTACGCAGGCGCACGGACGGCAAAGCGTCCGGCGGTGCAGTGAAACAGGCAGGCACTTTGCCAAAGCCGCCGGAAAAACGCGCGGCGTCTGGAACAGATTTTGCAACAGCAACCAAGGCTGTGAAAGGAAGAACAACATGGAAACAATGGGGAATTTGCGCCGCACACATTATGTCGGCGCGCTGCGCGCACAAGACGCAGGCACGGAAATGACAGTGGCAGGCTCGATTGCGAAATGCCGCGATAAGGGCGGTGTGATTTTTGCCGACCTGCGCGATACCACCGGGCTTTTGCAGTTGATTTTCGATGATTCCACCGCAAAAGACGTGTTTGAAAAAGCATCGCATTTAAAAACCGAGTACGTTGTGATGGCCAAGGGTGTTCTGCGTGAGCGCGAGGCAAAAACGGATAAAATTCCCACCGGTGAGGTGGAGCTGTTTGTCACCGAGCTTCGCGTGCTGAGCGAGGCGCAAACCACCCCGTTTGAAATTCGTGACGAAATCAACGTCAACGACCAGCTGCGTTTGAAATATCGCTATTTGGATTTGCGCCGTCCCAGTATGCATGAGCCGATTGTCATGCGCTCCAAAATCGGCAAGGTGATTCGTGACTACTACGAGGAAAATCATTTTTACGAAATCGAAACGCCGATGCTCATTAAGTCCACGCCCGAAGGCGCACGCGATTACTTAGTACCCAGCCGCGTTCAGCAGGGACGCTTTTATGCACTGCCGCAGTCGCCGCAGCTGTATAAGCAGATTTTGATGCTCTCCGGCTTTGACCGCTACTTCCAGATTGTGCGCTGCTTCCGCGACGAAGATTTGCGCGCCGACCGTCAGCCGGAGTTTACCCAAGTGGATATGGAGATGTCCTTCGTCACCGAGGACGACGTGATGACCATGAACGAGGGCCTTGTGAAGCGCGTGTTCCACGAGGTGCTGGGGGTAGACGTGCAAACGCCGTTTTTGCGGATGCCCTACCGCGAGGCGATGAACCGCTTCGGTTCTGACAAGCCCGATATGCGCTTTGGCATGGAGCTGTGCGACGTAACCGAGGCCGTCAAGGACAGCACCTTTGTGGTGTTCCAGTCGGCGGTGCAAGCCGGCGGCAGCGTCCGTGCGCTCGTTGCGAAAGGCATGGCGGACAAGCTCACCCGCAAAGAAATTGACAAATTGGTTGAGGTGGCGAAAACCTACGGCGCAAAAGGCCTTGCCTATACGCGCTGGACAAATGAGGCTTGCTCCTCCAGCTTTGAAAAATTCCTCACAGAGGACGAAAAGAAAGCGCTTTATGCCGCTGCGGGCATGGAGCAGGGCGACGTGCTGCTGATTGCCGCCGACGCTTCTTGGGAAAAGGCGTGCACGGTGCTGGGCGCAGTGCGTCTTGCCATCGGCGAGAAATTTGACCTGATTGACAAGGATGCTTTTGCGTTCCTGTGGGTGACGGATTTCCCCTTGTTCGAGTATGACGAGGAAAACGGCCGCTATGTGGCAAAGCACCATCCGTTTACCATGCCCAAGGACGAAGACCTTGACCGTTTGGAAACCGACCCCGCAAACTGCCGCGCAAAGGCTTATGATATGGTGCTCAATGGCTGTGAAGTGGGCGGAGGTTCCATCCGCATCAACGACCCCGCTCTGCAAAGCCGCATGTTCGCCGCGCTGGGCTTTACCCCGGAACGTGCAGAGGAGAGCTTCGGCTTTTTGACCGAAGCGTACCGTTACGGCGCGCCTCCCCACGGCGGCATGGCGTTCGGCTTTGACCGTTTGGTGATGCTGATGTTGAAGCGCGACTCTATCCGCGATGTCATCGCCTTCCCGAAGGTGCAGAACGCCGGTGAGCCGATGACAGGCTGCCCGGAGCGCGTGGACGAAAAGCAGCTGGACGAGCTGGCAATCGCCATTTGCCTGCCGCAGGACGGCGAGCAGACCCCCGAAGCATAAGAACCCGTGAGAAACAACAAGGAGGAGCCGCATGGACGAGCAAAGCGCTTTGCAGCTGATATTGCAAAAGCTGGACAAGCTGGATGACAAGTTGACGGCGCTGGAAAGCCGGGTGGCCGCGCTGGACGAGCGCACTTCCCGCTTAGAGGCTCGTGCATGTGCCATTGAACGATGCACGGAACAAATGACGGAGGACACCGCCATCACCCGCGAAGCGGCTAACACGCTGCTGCGCTGGGCGGAAAAAACCGACAATGTCGTGCATGTGGGGCTGTATCCATAAAGACATAAAAAACAAAAGCGCATGTGCTTTCCGTAAAAGGAAGGCGCATGCGCTTTTTGGTTGAACTTGCTTGTGGTGTCAAGCGGCGTTCAAAGTGCGTGATAGGTAAAATCAATGGCTCTATAATAAATGTTGGGGTGACCCAAATAGAGCTCAAGGAAAAAATAAAAA
>ERZ1643251.1442-NODE-1442-length-26960-cov-19.103550_pt1 | contig 26960 bp, 17 predicted proteins | sample MGYA00579261_ERZ1643251 | MGnify/ENA primary metagenome ERZ1643251 (study PRJEB29033, sample SAMEA4952267) | chicken gut metagenome | biome: Broiler Chicken; feature: Gastrointestinal Tract; material: Caecum | place: Ireland | collected 2018 | study: Broiler... | reverse complement strand
GCTAAAATTTTTTTGCTTTTTTTCATTTTTCTATTGACTTCATATAGTTAGTCTTTATTATAGAACATAAAGTTCTATTTATTTAAATAATATTTTTCTTTAGAATATATATAAATATTTTTAAACAATTATAAAATTAAATTTTACATAAATTGCATAAGTTTTATAACTTACCATTCTATTTGCTCAATAGAAACAGGATTTTCATTTACAACAACATCTTCTGCAGTACCATTTTTAAAATGTATAACTTTGTCTGCCATTGGTGCTAAAGCTCCGTTGTGAGTTATAATTAAAACTGTCATATTTTCTTTTCTTGCTGTATCTTGTAATAATTTTAATATTTGCTTACCAGTTTTATAATCCAATGCACCTGTTGGCTCATCACAAAGAAGTAGCTTAGGATTTTTAGCAATAGCTCTAGCAATTGCAACTCTTTGTTGCTCTCCTCCAGATAGTTGCGAAGGGAAGTTATTTAATCTATCTTTTAAACCTACTTTTTTTAATACTTCTGTGGGATCTAAAGAATCTTTACAAATTTCTGTAGAAAGTTCTACATTTTCTTTAGCTGTTAAATTTTGAACTAAATTATAAAATTGAAATACAAAGCCAATATCATTTCTTCTATATTTTATTAATTCTTTATTTTTTAAATCTGTAATTATTTTTCCATCAACAATTACTTTACCAGATGTGGCACTATCCATACCACCTAAAATGTTTAAAGCAGTTGTTTTTCCAGCACCAGAAGGACCAACAATAACTACTAATTCGCCTTTTTCTATGCTAAAATTAGTATTATTTAAAGCCTTAATAGTAATTTCTCCCATTTTATATTCTTTACAAACATTTTTAAATTCAATGTATGACAAGGCATAATCCTCCTTATAGTTAATTATTAATTAATTATATTCTTTTATTAAAACAATATCAATAATAGACACAGAAAATTTACAATTAAATATGAAAAATATCAAGCAATATTTTCTACAAATTTATTGAAAAAATAAAAATGATATAGTAGAATAAATAATATACATAACAACACTAAACAAGCACAAATAATGTCGAAAAAAGTACAAAAAATTAGTATTGTAAAAGAAACAAAAAGAAAAAGGAGCACGTAAAAATGACAAAGGCTAAAACCGTTGTGGGAGTACACACACACACACACACACACACACAAGTAACTTTAAAGAAATAAAAGAAGGTAGAAATACCTTTATTAGTCATATAAAAATGACAGACTATAAATAAAAATAGCCTGTCATTTTTGCGTGTAAAAGAAAGGAAGGATAAAAATGTTAGAAAAGAAGGCCGAAATAACATTTAAAACAAAGACAAATAAGCGGAATAACTCTTATAGCATTGGTAGTAACAATTGTTGTTCTTTTAATATTAGCAGGAATAACTATTAGTTTGATATTTAGTGAAAATGGAATTATAGCAAAAGCGAGAGAAGCGGCAGAGAAGACAAACCAAGCAGTAATAAATGAGCAGACACAAATGAACGACCTAGCAGATTATATGGAAAATATGTTAAATACAATAGGCGGGGGAAATACAACAGAAAGTCCAACAATTCCAGAAGGATTAGAAATAGGGTCAACGGTTTCATATAATTCAAGTGGAACATATAATTGGAAAGCAAAATATTGCTCATCAACAAAAACAGAAGGAACAGATGATGTGAAATTAAATAGCACTACAGGAGAAAATTTTAATATATCAAGTTGGAAGGTATTAAGCATAGATGAAAATACAGGAACTGTAGAATTAGTACCAAACGCTCCAACAACAGGAACAGTATATTTAGGAGAAGCACAAGGATATAATAATGGAGTAAAATTATTAAATGATGCGTGTAGTAGTTTATATGGAAATAACTCAAAAGGAATAAGTGCAAGAAGTATAAATATAGAAGATATAGAAAAATACATGACAGATACAGCACTTACAGAGGCACATAACTATACAAACACAGATAGTAACACAAAATACGGAAATCAAGTAAGCAGTGCATATATAACAAATAAAAATTACCCAGCAATATATGCTCAAGAAAGATTATCAGTAATAGATGGAGAAGAAAATGATGATACAAGATTAGACTTAAGTAAGCAAGATACATTTATAGAAAGAACAGAAGGAACAAATGGAGCAATAACAACAGCAACAAGTATACAACCATACCAAACATATTGGTATAAAGATGCAACGTTTATGTCTACAGCATTTAAAGATTATAAAGAAGGAGCAAACTATTATAACTTAATTATGCCAAGAGGAATAAGTACAACATACTGGGCTGCTTCACGTTGCACTGATCCTTATTCCAGTGATTGCGATTTCGCTGTGCGTCTTATATACTCAGGAAACGTGGGTGCTAACTATATGTATGATTCTTACAGCAACACCCACAATGCCTCACGAGCACTTTTCCCAATAGTAACTCTAAACTCTAGCATCATAGAAGGAGATGCAACATCTGGTTTTAGTGTTAAATAGATTTATATAGTAAGAAAGTTTGTGTGTCAATGGGGACGGAGATTTTTGACACATATTAAAAATAACTCTTGCTGTAGCATATTAATATATTGAAAAGATTAAAACAAAAGAAAATGTATTTTATATAAAGAAAATAGTATTATATTTATAAAAGTGATATTAGTAACAATAATAAGGAGGAATACTAATGAAAAACGGAATAACGCTAATAGCGTTGGTTGTAACAATTGTGGTATTGTTAATACTAGCAGGAATAACAATAAACCTAGTATTTAGTGAAAATGGAATAATAGAGAAGGCAAGAGAAGCAGCAGAGAAAACAAACCAAGCTATAATTAATGAGCAAACACAAATGAATGACTTGGCAGACTATATGGAGAATATGCTAAATGAAATAGGAGGAGGTAGTAGTGTACCAGAAATTCCAGAAGGATTAGAAATAGGTTCAACAGTTTCATATAATCCAATTGGAACATATAATTGGCAAGCGAAATATTGCTCATCTGATTTAACAGAAACAACAGATGATGTACAATTAAATAGTGCCACAGGAGAAGATTTTAATATATCAAGTTGGAAGGTATTAAGTATAGATAAAAATACAGGAAGCGTAGAATTAGTACCAAGTAGTGCTACAACAGGAACAGTGCGTTTGCAAGGAGCACAAGGATATAATAATGGGGTAAAATTACTAAATGATGCATGTAGTAGTTTGTATGGAGATACTACAAGCGGAATAACAGCAAGAAGTATAAATTTAGAAGATATAGAAAAATATATGACGGATATTGCTATTACAGAGGCACATAACTATACAAATACAGATAGTAATATAAAATACGGAAATCAAGTAAGCAGTCCATATGCAACAAATAAAAATTACCCAGCAATATATGCTCAAGAAAGATTAGCAGTAATAGATGGAGAAGAAAATGACGATACAGGATTAGACTTAAGTAAGCAAGATACATTTGTAGAAAGAATAGAAGGAACAGATGGACATATATCAACAGCTACAAGTATACAACCATACCAAACATATTGGACTCAAGATGCAACGTTTATGTCTACAGCATTTAAAGATTATAAAGAAGGAGCAAACTATTATAACTTAATTATGCCAAGTGGAACAGTTACAACATACTGGGTTGCTTCCCGTTGCATTGCTACTTTTCTAGATGATTGTCATTTTGATATGCGCAGCGTGGATTCAGGAAGCATACACGCTGATGTTACATGTACTTCTGGTAATGGTATAGTCAATTATTCGCGTGCACTTTTCCCAATAGTAACTCTAAACTCTAGCCTAATAGGAGGAGATATAACATCTGGATTTAGTATTAAATAGAAAGTGATAAATGATACGTATTGAGAGGAAAAGTATGAAACAATAAAAGTGTATTAAATGATATGGCATATTTAGCAGAAGAAATTATGAAAATAAAATTAAATAATAAAATAAAAAAAGACAGACGTCTGTCTTTTAACAATTTTTAGTAAAACTAAATAATATTGGTTTTACAATTTCATTTTATTCTGATAAAATATATCTGCTTTTCAGTAAAAAAGAGGTGATAACATGTCAACGATACAAGTTAAAAATTTAACATTTGGATATGACGGAATGTTAGAAAAGCTATTTGAAAATGCTTCATTTAATATTGATACAGATTGGAAGTTAGGCTTAATTGGAAGAAATGGAAAAGGAAAAACTACTTTTTTAAACATTTTACAGGGAAAATTGGAATATACAGGAACTATAACAAAAAGTGTAGAATTGGACTATTTTCCAATAGAAGTAAAAGATGAAAATAAAATGGCGATAGAAATTGTACAAGATATTGCAATAAATGCACAAGATTGGGAAATAATAAAAGAAATTAATTTATTAAATACAAATCCAGAAATACTCTATAGAGAGTATAAACTATTAAGTGGTGGAGAAAAAATAAAAATACTTTTAGTAGCATTATTTTTAAAAGAAAATAATTTCTTATTAATAGATGAGCCAACAAACCATCTAGATAGCGAAACAAGAGAAAATTTAATTAATTATTTAAAGAAGAAAAAAGGGTTTATAGTAGTATCACATGATAGAAATTTTTTAGACAGTATTGTAGACCATATTATAGCAATAAATAATAGTGGCATAGAAATACAAAAAGGAAACTTTTCTACGTGGAAAGAGAATAAGGACAAGCAAAATAATTCTGAACTTATGCAAAATGAAAAATTAAAGAAAGATATAAACAGATTGAATGAAGCGGCAAGAGATACTGCAAACTGGTCAGAAAAAGTAGAAAAAACAAAATATGGAACTACAAATTCAGGTTCCAAAGTAGATAGAGGTTATATTGGACATCAAGCTGCAAAAATGATGAAAAGGTCTAAAGTAATAGAAAATAGAATAGAAAAAGAAATTCGTGATAAGTCACAGTTATTAAAGGATATTGACAGAAACGACAGCTTAACTATTAAACCATTAGAAGCAAAGAAAAATCCAATTATAGTTTGCAACAACTTACAAATTAAATATGACGGAAAAGCTATATTTGAAAAACTAAATATAGAAGTTAATAATAGAGATAGAATAGCCATAGTTGGAAAAAATGGTGCCGGAAAATCTAGTATTTTAAAATTATTTTTAGGAGAAAAAATAGATTATAATGGAACTTTTAATAAAATAAACGACTTAAAAATATCTTATGTATCACAACAAACAAATTATTTAAAAGGAAAATTAAAAGAATTTGCTAAAACTAATAATGTAGATGAAAGTATTTTTAATGCAATGCTTATAAAAATGGGATTTAGCAAAGAAAATTTAAATAAAAATATAGAAGAACTTAGTGAGGGGCAAAAGAAAAAAGTATTAATAGCTAAAAGCATAACTGAGCAAGCAGATGTGTATATATGGGATGAGCCATTAAATTACATAGATATACTAACAAAAATACAAATAGAAGAAGCAATTTTAAAGTATAAACCAACATTAATATTTGTTGAACATGATGAAACATTCGTAAAAAACGTTGCAACTAAAATTGTGAAATTGTTAAAGGGTGTCAAAAGGGACGGAGAATTTTGACACATTTTGCAAATAGCTCTTGCTGTAACAATAGTAGTTTTATTAATATATTGGAAATATTAAATTAAAAGAGGATTTATTTTATTTAAAAATATTGTTTTAATAAGAAAACTATAGTATCATAACTATAAAGGTGATATAAATGAAATTTGGATTATCAGAAGACACATATATAAAATTAAAAAAAGTAATAAATAAATATAGTAATTATAAATTTAAAATTTTTGGTTCTAGAGCTAGAGGAGATTATAAAAACAATTCGGATATAGATATTGCAATTGAAGGAAATATTAATAAAAGTGAGAAATTTAATATATTAAATGATTTTGATATGCTAGATATTCCATATACTATGGATATTGTTTTTATACAGGATATAAATAAAAAAGAATTTTTAGAATCTATAATAAAGGAAGGAGTTAACATATGAACCGATTCACTCAAAGAAAACTAGATTACACTAATGCTCTTAAAAGGTTAAAAGATGCACTAAAAGAAAATGAAAGCGAAATAGTAATAGATGGTGTGTTACATAGATATGAATTTACATTTGAATTGGCTTGGAAATGCATGAAAGATTACATGGAATATTTAGGAATAGAGAACAAAACTGGAAGCCCAAGAGAAATTATACAATTAGCATATAAACAAAACATTATAGATAATGGAGAAATATGGATACAGATGATGCTTTCAAGAAATGCATTATCACATTTATACGATGAAGGAACATCTAGAGAAATATATAAGGATATAAAAGAGAAATTCGTAACAGAATTTGATAAATTAGAGACAAAATTTAATGAATTGAATATATAATTATTTAATTCAAAAAACAGAATTTATTTTTATAGAAAAGTTAAAAAACTCAGGTAATATGAAATAGTAAAATGAAAAGCCAGCTTTCATTTTATTACTTCAACTTGAGTTTTTCTTGAAAAACATACAAATATAGCGTATAATAAAAAAGTGTAAGTATTTTAAGAGGGGTGATATCATGTTTAGAATGTACAATACAGATTTAGTAACTAATGTAACAGAAGAGGTAACAGAATATAAAAGAGGAAATTGGATTAATATGATAGCACCGTCCGATGAGGAAATACAAACAGTATGTGAAAATTTAAAAATTCAAGAGGATTTTATTCGTTATGCACTAGACTCTGAAGAAAGAGCCAGAATAGATTATGAAGAAGATGATGGAACAACATTAATTTTAGCAGACGTTCCTGTAATTGAAAGCGACGAAGATCAAAAAGAGTACTCTACTATACCAGTTGGTTTTATAATAGTAAGAGATGAATATTTTATTACAGTTTCTTTAATGGAAAATGAAGTGATAAGAAGAATGAACCCAATTATAAATAAGTCAGTTGCTACATATAAAAAGAGTAGACTTGTTTTACAATGCTTATATGTTAATGCAGAAATTTATTTAAATTTATTAAAAACTATAAATCGCGAAACAGAAATTGCAGAAAAAGAATTAAGAGAAACAAGAAAAAATAAATCACTATTAAGACTTTTAAGCTTAGAAAAAAGTTTAGTATATTTTACAACATCGCTAAAAGCAAATGAAGTTGTAATGGAAAGAATGAATAGAGGAAAAGTTATAAAATTATACGAAGAAGATGAAGATTTACTAGAAGATGTACTTATTGAAAATAAACAAGCGATGGAAATGAGCAAAATATATAGTGACATTTTATCTGGTGTTATGGATGCATATTCTTCAATTATATCAAATAACTTAAATGGTGTTATGAAAATACTAACAGCAATAACAATTATAATTTCGGTCCCAACTATGATATCAAGCTTTTGGGGAATGAATGTAAGAGTTCCAATGCAAGATAATCCATTAGGATTTGCAATAATAATAGTAGCATCAATACTAATCGGAGTTATTGTAACAATAGCATTGAAGAAAAAGAATTATTTAAATTAGCTTAATCTTATCAATAAGATATTAAAATTAAACTCAAAATAATTTAATACCAGCCATGACAAAAATATTAAATACTATAAAAATAAAATATTTGAAACAAAAAAACAGAACAGTTAACAATAAGAAATATATGAAAACTAAAGATGTATAAAAATAACAAAAAATGAAATAAAAAACAATTAAAAATAATTATAAAATTAAAATAAAAGCACAGAATATAAATAAAATTATTATAGATTATTTTGATTAATTTTATAATTATTTTTTTGTCTGAATTTTATACTTGTTATATATTGTTATAAAACAAATTTATAACAATATATAAAATCTCTTTAAGATATTTATAGTTAAATATTTATAAAACGATATATAAAAAAACAGAATAATAAAATTAGAATAATTAAAAAAAATTTGGATATAACTATTTATATAAAAAGCATAAGCAAAGATTAGCTTTTGTAATTTTATAAAAGGAGGACGTTATGAAGGTATTAGATATAATTGCACTTATATTAGTTATAATTGGTGCTATAAATTGGGGATTAATTGGAATATTCAATTTTAATTTAGTAGACACAATATTCGGAGCAATGTCTGTAATTAGTAGAATTATATATGCATTAGTAGGAATTGCAGGACTATATAGTATTAAGTTTTTATTTAACAGAACATAACTCCAAAAGATTGAATTCTAGGCAATATTAGTATATAATATAGTCTAGAATTTATTTTATAGGAGGAAAAAATGTTAACAGTTACAGGAGTTACAATAAGATTTGGCAAAAGAACTTTATTTGAAGACGTAAATATAAAGTTTAATAAAGGGTGCTGTTATGGAATAATTGGAGCAAACGGTGCTGGAAAGTCTACTTTTTTAAAAGTTTTATCAGGAGATATAGAACCAAGTAAAGGCGAAGTAACTAAAGAAAAAACAGAAAGAATTTCTGTTTTAAAACAGGATCACTTTGCTTATGAAGATTATAGAGTACTAGATACTGTAATGATGGGAAATCAAGAATTATATAGCATTATGCAAGAAAAAGATGCAATATATTCTAAACCAGATTTTTCAGAAGAAGATGGAATGAAAGCTGCAAAATTAGAGGAAAGATTTGCAGAACTAGATGGATGGAATGCAGAATCAGATGCTGCAGTACTTTTAAATGATGTTGGAATTGAAACGGAAAAACACGAAAAATTAATGAAAGACTTAGAACCAAGAGAAAAAGTAAAAGTTTTATTAGCACAAGCCTTATTTGGAAATCCAGATATACTTTTACTAGACGAGCCAACAAACGACTTGGATTTAAAAACAATTAATTGGTTAGAGGACTTTTTAATAGATTTTGAAAATACAGTAATTGTAGTATCACACGACAGATATTTCTTAAATAAAGTTTGTACACATATAGCAGATGTTGACTATGGAAAAATTAAAGTATACCCAGGAAACTACGACTTCTGGTATGAGTCAAGCCAACTTGCTTTAAAGCAAATGAAAGAAGCTAATAAAAAGAAAGAAGAGAAGATTAAAGAATTACAAGACTTTATTGCAAGATTTAGTGCAAATGCTTCAAAATCAAAGCAAGCAACATCAAGAAAGAAAACACTTGAAAAAATTGAGTTAGACGAAATAAAACCATCAAATAGAAAATATCCATACATAGACTTTAAGCCAGATAGAGAACCAGGAAAAGAAATTTTAAAAGTAGAAGGGCTTACTAAAACAATAAATGGCGAAAAAGTTTTAGATAATGTAACATTTACAGTAAAGCCAAATGATAAAATTGCATTTTTAGCAGATAACGAAAATGCAAAAACTGTGTTATTCCAAATTTTAGCAGGAGAGTTAGAACCAGACGCAGGAACAGTTACATGGGGAACGACTATTACAAGTAACTATTTTCCAAAAGATAATAATTACTTGTTCGAGTCAGACTTAAGTATAACAGACTGGTTAAGACAATATTCAAAAGATCCTGATGAAACATATGTTAGAAGCTTTTTGGGAAGAATGCTATTCTCAGGAGAAGAAGCACTAAAAAAAGTTAATGTACTATCAGGAGGAGAAAAAGTTAGATGTGTACTTTCAAAAATGATGTTATCTGGTGCAAACTTGCTAATCTTTGATGAACCAACAAACCACTTAGATATGGAAAGTATAACAGCATTAAACGAAGGTATGAAAAAGTTTAATGGAATTATTTTATTTACATCACATGACCATCAATTAACTCAAACAGTTGCAAATAGAATAATAGATATAAAACAAGATAAACTAGTAGATAGAGAAACAACTTATGACGAATATTTAGAGGAAACAAATAACTAATACATATCTTAAATTATTAAATAGTATACCATAAAAATATTACGTAAATATATTTGATAATGTAGAAAGGAGTAATATCCAATTATTAATATAAAAATTGGAATACAAGAGATAAAATGATAAAGAGATTAGACATAGAAGAAGCAAAAAAATTATATCAAAACTATATGGAAGAAGATTTTCCAGTATAAAGGAGTCTTAAAGGATGAAAAAAGCTTAATAATGAAATTAAAATAAGGGGAATGTAATATGTTTTGTAATAAATGTGGAGAAAAACTTCCAGATGACGCAAAATTTTGCACAAAGTGTGGTTATAAAGTGAATAACGATCCGGAAATGGGAAGTATAGTGTTTAAAAGATTAGGGCAACTTTATGGTGCAATAGCTCCAATAAAAATATTTTTAGATGGGCAAATGATTGCAAACCTTGGAACAAATAAAGAAATAAGAGTTACAGTACCAATTGGAATGCATTATGTAGAATTTGGTTATTGGTGTGGAAATGGACAAAATACTGTTGTTGTAACAAAGGAAAATCCTAATATAAGAGTTAATATAAAATTAGGAGCTGGACTTGTTACATCAAATCCTAAAATTGCAAGTATAGAAAATATATAAAAATGTTTACTAAGAGCAATAAAGTTTGATATAATATGAAAAGAGCTTATTGCTCTTATTTTATTCATAAAAGAAAGTTACAATTGAAAGGAAGTTATGATGGAAGAAATTACAAATAATGATGCAAAAGAAATTTTAAAACAAAAAAGAATAGCAAATACAATTGCTGAAGAATTAAATGTAAAACCTATACAGGTGGAAAAAACAATAGAATTAATAGATGGAGGAAATACTATACCATTTATTGCACGTTATAGAAAAGAAGTTACAGGAGGTCTTTCAGACGAAACATTAAGAGATTTAGGAGAAAGACTTACATATTTAAGAAATTTAGAGGCAAGAAAAGAAGAAGTTATAAAGTCAATTGAAGAACAAGGAAAACTAACAGAAGAGTTATCAAATTCTATAGAAAATGCAAAAACACTAGCAGAAGTAGAAGATATTTATAGACCATACAAACCTAAAAAGAAAACAAGGGCAACGGTCGCAAAAGCAAAAGGATTAGAGCCTTTAGCAAAAATTATTATTGAACAGAAAGAAACAAAACCACTTGAAGAAATTGCAAAAGAATATATAAATGTTGATAAATTATCAGAAGAGGATAAGAAAAATAAAGACAAAGTTGTAAAAACTGTAGAAGATGCTATCCAAGGAGCATTAGATATTATTGCAGAAGACATATCAGACAATGCAAAATATAGAAAAGAAATAAAGAGAATTTGCTATCGAGAAGGTATAGTAAATACTAAAGCTTCTGATGAAGATGAAAAATCTGCATACGAAATGTACTATGATTTTAATGAAAAAGTAAATAGATTACCAAGCCATAGAATTTTAGCAATTAACCGTGGAGAAAAAGAGAAATTTTTGAAAGTAAAAATAGATAAACCAGAAGATAAAATATTAGACCTTATACAAAGAGATATTATAAAAGGAAAAACACAATTTACAGAATATTTAGAAAACACTATATTAGACAGTTGGAAAAGATTAATAGAGCCTTCTATAGATAGAGAAATTCGCGCAGATTTAACAGAAAAAGCAGAGGAGCAAGCTATAAAAGTATTTGGAAAGAATGCAAAACAATTGTTATTAGGAGCTCCGCTTAAAGGACTAACTGTTTTAGGATTTGACCCAGCATATAGAACGGGTTGCAAATTAGCAGTTATAGACGAAACCGGAAAAGTTTTAGACACAGGAGTTGTATATCCAACAGAGCCACAAAACGACATCGAAGGTGCTACAAAAGAATTAATAAGACTTATAAAAAAAGATAATATAAATATGATTGCAATAGGAAATGGAACAGCATCACGTGAATCTGAAATGTTTGTTTCAGACGTTATAAAAAAGATAAAAGAAGATGATGGAATAGATGTATACTATGCAATTGTAAGTGAAGCGGGAGCATCAGTTTATTCAGCATCAAAACTTGCAACAGAAGAATATCCAGATTTAAACGTATCTCTAAGAGGTGCAATTTCAATAGCAAGACGTTTGCAAGATCCTTTAGCAGAACTTGTTAAAATAGACCCAAAAGCAATAGGTGTAGGACAATATCAACATGATGTAGATCAGAAACAATTATCAGAAAGTTTAACAGGAGTAGTAGAAGATGCAGTTAATAAAGTAGGAGTAGATGTAAATACAGCCACACCATCACTTTTATCATATGTTTCTGGTATAAACAAAACAATTGCAGGAAATATTGTAAAATACAGAGACGAACATGGAAAACTAAAAGAAAGAAAAGAATTATTAAAAGTACCTAAATTAGGAAAATCAGCATATGAGCAATGCGCAGGATTTATACGTATATTCGATGGAAAAAATCCATTAGAAATAACAGCTGTACACCCTGAGAGCTATGAAGTTGCAGAAAAACTACTAGCTAAGATAGGATATAAAAAGGAAGATCTAGTAGATAAAGAAAAATTAAAAGAAATAAGAGTAAAACTAGCTGAAATAAATGTAAAAAACGTTGCGAGAGAGTTGGATGTAGGAGAAATGACATTGCAAGATATTGTACAAGAATTATCAAAACCAGGAAGAGATCCAAGAGAAGAAATGCCAAAACCAATTTTAAGAGCAGACGTACTAAAATTTGAAGACTTAAAAGAAGGAATGGTATTAACAGGAACAGTAAGAAACGTAACTGATTTTGGAGCATTTGTAGACATTGGTGTAAAACATGATGGACTAGTACACATATCACAATTAAGTAACAACTTCGTAAAAAATCCATCAGATGTAGTATCTGTAGGAGACATTGTAAAAGTAAAAGTTATAGGAATAGACTTAGAAAGACAAAAAGTACAACTAAGCATGAAAGAGGTTGGAAATTAGGGACACTTCCTGCGAAAGAAACTGCAAAAGAGGAAGCTGCAAAAAGGGACACCTCCCAAAAACAGGTACATAATAGTTGATAAAAAGTGATTATATTCTGAACAATAAAAAGTAATATTTTGTAGTTAAACAAGGTCTTAAAATTTGTGAATACAAATTTTAAGTAGTTATACGTCCGTAGTTTAACGTAAAAATATTACTTTTGTTGTTTATATATCTTTTTATTCTATTAACCATTTACCTGTTTTTGGGAGGTGTCCCTTTTTGCAGGAAGATATTACGCACTATATTCTGCTTGTATCTTTTTTATTTCATCATATTTATTATTTAATATATTTAAGAAAGCTTCTGCAATAACTGGGTCAAATTGCAAACCAGAACAACGCTTAATTTCTTCCTTTACAGTTTCTATTGGAATAGCATTTCTATAAGCTCTTTTTGATGTCATAGCATCAAACGCATCTACAACAGCTGTAACTCTTGCTAAATATGGAATTTGCTCTCCTACCAATTTAGAAGGGTAACCTTTCCCATCATATCTTTCATGATGATGTTTAACAATAGGAATTATTTCTTGAAATACGGCTGCGTTGCATAATATATGAGCACCTATAGAAGGATGATTTTTAATTTGTGAATATTCGTCATCTGTTAATTTTGACTCTTTTAATAAGATACTATCAGGAATACCTATTTTGCCAATGTCGTGGAACAAACCTCCGACTTTAAGAGTTTTTAATTGGTCATCTGATAGACCAAGCTCTTGTCCAAGTAAAACTGAAAATGCAGATACTCTATCTGAATGGCCTCGTGTATATGGGTCTTTTGCTTCTATAGTATATCTTAAAGTTTGAACTGTATCTAAATAAGCTTTTTCTAACTTTTCATTTGCATCAAGAAGCTCATTATTAATTCTTTGAATTTCATTCATTTGCTTAACAGATTTTATACCAGATTCAACCAATAAAAGTAATTGATCAAATTTATCACTTTTTTCACAGTATCCTTGAATATCAAGTCTTCTAATAGTCTCTAATGGAGGAGCTAAATCTTTGTGACCGGTTAACAATAGAATATAAAGTTCTTTATTAAACTTTCTTATTTCTTCTACAACCTTGTCACCATGTATTGGTTCCATTAAATAGTCTAAAATCATTAAATCAAAATGTTCGTTTTTTACTAATTCAATTGCTTCCATTGGATTTGTAACACCTTTAAATGTATAACCTGATCTATGCATAAATATAGAAAGTGAGTCCAAAATCCCTTGTTCATCATCTACAGCAATTATTTTATATCCAGATGATATATTTGATTGCATGTGTGTTCTCATATATATACACCTCAATTCTAAATAGATTATATAGATATATCCTAAAAAAATCAACAATACCGCAAGAAATTTGCGAAAAATTTGAAATATGGTTAAATTTCATTTAGTTGTAAAGTATCGATGGGTCAAAGAAAAATATAATGGATAAATAACCATAATTTCAAGATCTATATATATTTATTTGGTTTTTGGTAAGATAATATGGAAGGTTGTTCCTTCACCTTCTTTGGTGTCAAATGTAATGTTTCCATTAAAGTGAGCACGAATAGTAGAGTATGACATAAATAATCCTAAACCTGTACCATTTTTACCCTTTGTAGTAACCATTTCCTTAAATAATTTATCTTGAACTTCTTTAGGAAGTCCTGTTCCGTAATCCCTAACAGAGATTATAACTTTTTTGTCTTTTTCTTCTACAATTAAATCAATATTTTTATTTGGCTCTCCATGATATGCTTGTATAGAGTTTGAAATCATATTATTTATTACTTGTACTAAACTATTTATATTTCCACTTAATGCAGTAAGAGGATCAATATTTATAGATAAATTTAGATTGACCAAAGCGCTCTTTAATTCATGTTTCATTAAAATATCTATACGTTTTACTAATTCATCTATTGTAAATGAGTAATTTTGGTCATCTGACATATTAACTGCTTGTCCTTTAACAGCTGTTATAACATCAGACATATATTCTGTGTAAGAACGTATTTTAGATATCCATGTGCGCATATCTTTTGCAATATCATGATGGTCTTGAGGCGTAACCCTTGGATCTTCTATTGATTCGTCATATTCATTTATTAAGTCAGATAACCCTTCTGCAGCTCCAGATATAGACATTATAGGTGTTTTTAGGTTGTGCGCAATACCACCAATTAATTGTCCAAGAGATGCTAGACGTTCTTTTTCCATTAGCATATCTTGATTACTTTTAATTGTTTGAAGGTCAAGAATATGTTGAGTAACATCCTTAAATAGAATAAGTGTACCTAAATATGTATTATTATTTCTAATGCTATTAATTTCAATATTGAAATATCTTGAAGTTGAATCTAATTTTCTAGAAAAAGAAAATGCCTTTCCATCTTTCATAGATTTTTCTATACAATTTTTTAAATTTGCTACATCAATATTTAAAAAATTGTTATCCTTTATTACAGTATACAAGTTTTTATTACGCAAATAGTTTGGATTTAAATCAAACATATTTAACAATGTTGTATTAAAATCTGAAATAATATTTTGCTCATCTATAACCATATAACCATCTGACATACTATCTACAATTCTTTGAAGTGCTATTGGTGTTAGTTTCATTAAGTCAAATTTAAATATAGCAAGTGCTATTATCAAAATCATTAAAGTAAAAGAAATTGGTGTAGAATATGTAGTCATAGCAAATATTTGTAATGTAGCAAGTAGATTAATAACGATTGGTATTAATGTACTAAGTATTATTAGAATAGATTGCTTTGAAAAGAACCCAGAGTTCTTAATAGAATATCTTAAAAAGTAAATAATACCTATTCCAAATAATGCATATGTATAAAGCGAATGAACATAGAAGTAAGGGCCATATACCATGCCTTCTACATGTGCAGAATATTGTATGAAAAATAAATGATGTAAATCATTTGTTACAAGCAATATCTCAGAAATTATAGGTATAATAAGTAACAAATAATGATACCAGCGAATTGTTATTTTAGTTTTAGCAAATATTACACCAATCGCCAAAAAAGCGACAGGAGCGAAGAATACTCCCATACCGGATATCATCTCAAATACAATAGGCTCTATTGATGATGATTGGAATATAATTTGCAAAACAGATCCTAAAGTCCAAACAAACATGAAAAATAGTAACCATTCGAAAGCATACTTTAATTGACTTTTTCCATTTGATCTAATTATCATTATGAACATACATATTATTAATACTTCAGATATTAGCATTAATACTAGTGAAACTAAATTATCCATATTTTTCCTCGAATATAATGATATTTGGGTTTTTTAGGATAGCACCCATAAACCTTATTTAAAAAATTTATTATGTAATAATAAATTTATATAATGTCTTGTTTTTTCATATAATCTATATATTTAGCTATATAATTTTCGTCTATTTCTGGCCAACTAAATCCAAATTTATACAAGAAATACTTACTAAATTCAGAAATAGTAGGAATTTCTGAAGAATATTGAATTTTATAATTTGAGTCTATATCATTTATAATACCAGATAATATATCCTTTTTACCACTAGTTTTCAACAATTTTTTAATATTTTGTGAAAATAAGTCGCTATTTATAAACTCAATGTGGATAAGTTGCTCTTTAAAATAGTTTATTAATGTATTCATAGTAATATAATTACTATTATATACATGGAAAACTGTAAAATCTGGTACATAATTTTGTAATATAGTTATTACCGCTTTAGCACATACATCAACAGGAGTAAATTCTAATAATGTATTGCGTAGTTCCTCAGGAATATAACCTAGCTTTATAAATGTTTTAATTCTATTTAAAAATGCGTTTTCTGTAGCATTTATTTGAAACTTTCCATCACTATATCTATTGGTTATATTACCTAATCTTAATATTTGAGCATTTAAGCCATTAGATACCTGACTTAAAATATTTTTTTCTGCATCAAATTTGCTTTTTATATATAAATTATCTAATTGTTGACCAACATAAAGATTATTTTCCGCAAAGCTAAATTGACTGTCATTACTTGTTCTATAAGCATATGAGCGATCAATTGAACCTGTTCCAGATACACTAATAGAAGATGTATGAATTAATCTTTTATTATATTTTTTACAAAATTCAATTAAAGTTTTTGTTAAATCGACATTTATAGTTTTAAACTTTTGGCTGCTACCATAATGTTTTACCATAGCAGCTGCATTAATTACTACATTAGTATCTTCTACTATATTTTTATATATTTTGTCAGACAATCCAAAGTGATGCTCTGTTAAATTTCCGGTTATTATTTTAATTCTATTTCCAACAAATTTATCTAAATTATTTTCAAAGTAAAAATGAAGAATATTCATAAATCTGGTTTGCGCAGTTTCACCATTTTTATCTCTAATAATACAATAAGCAGTGCCAGTATCACTTTGTATAAATTCATTTAATATGTGAGCACCAACAAAACCATTACCACCAAGAAGCAACATATTGTTATTTGTGCTTTGAAGTAGGTTAGGTATAAATTTGCTAAAGTTTGCAATTGTATTATTGCTTAAAGTTTTATTAATACCTGAATAGTCATGAGTATCTATTTGAGCTGTTTCTGTTACTTTAGACTTTTGCAAATAATAATCGGCCAATTGTCTAACAGTCGTATATTTAAAAATAGATGCATATGGTATATCTATATTATGGGTTAATAATTCTGTTTTAAATTTTATTGCTAGCAACGAATCTGCACCTAACTCAAAAACATCATTATCTATACCGACTTTAGTTTCTAATAAACTTTCCCATATATTACAGAATAACTTTTCTGTATCATTAGTTGGAGGAATATAAGTATTCTCATTTTTAGTGTCTATTTTATATTTTAAAAGAGCTTTTTTATCAACTTTACCATTATTGTTCATAGGTAATTCATCTATTTGTACAAAATATTTTGGAACCATGTATAATGGCAAAGTTTTAGATAGATTAAGTCTTATTTGAGAGATGTCTAGTTTAAGGTTTGAAGTAAAAAATGCAGCAATATATGGGTCATTAGAGTCTTGTACATAAATAACACTACAGTTTTTTACACCTTCATAAGATTGTAATTTCTTTTCAATTTCAGACAACTCAACTCTTAAACCTCTAATTTTAATTTGAAAATCTCTTCTTCCAATATATTCGATTTCACCATTCGGTAAATATCTTCCAATATCACCAGTTTTATACATTTTATTATTATCAAAAGGATTATTAACAAATACTTTATCTGTTAAATCCGGTCTATTTAAATATCCACGAGCAATACCATCTCCAGAAACACAAATTTCACCAGGTATTCCAATTGGACATAATGATAAATTGTCATCTAATATGTATATTTTAGTATTACAGAAAGGACTTCCAATAGTAATTTTATTATCGACAATTTCTTTATTGCAGCAACATGCGGTAAATTCACTTGGACCATATCCATTATAAACATAAGCATCAGAATATTTTCTAATATGGTCATAAAGTTCTTGAGTAAACACTTCACCACCAACTTGAATTACTTTTATGCTTTTCCAATCTTCTACGTTAGCAATATTTGAAAGCAACAAATTAATACGAGTAGGGGTAGTTAAAATAAAGTTTACGTTATATTTTTTAATTAGATTATTAGTATATACAGGAATTTTTTGCTCCTCTTCATTAGAAAGGACGACAGTTTTTCCTGTAAATAAACTAACAAAATTTTCAACAATAAACATGTCAAATGAAACAGCACTTATACTTAAAAATGTATCGCATTCATCAGTATGTAAAAGCTTTCTATAGCTGAGAATCATATTTATAACACCAAGACGTCTTAAAGCAACACCTTTAGGGTTACCAGTAGATCCAGAGGTGTAAATAATATTAAACATATCTTCATTATTGCTGTTACAAATAGGATTTTTATTAGAGAAATTATCCAAACTCTCTTCGTCTAGCAATAATTTATTATTTATAGTAAAATTGAATAATTCTGAAGTTGTAATTAATAAAACAGAATTACTATCCTTTAACATATATTCAATTCTATCATGTGGCAAGCTTCCATCTATTAAAAGATATGCAGCTCCACTTTTTAAAACACCTAAAACAGAAGCAATTAGCGTATCACTTCTATTTAATAAAATAGATACTACTTGATTTGCTTTAACATTATGAGAAATTAAATAATCTGCTATTTTATTTGCTTTTTTATTTAGCTCTTCATATGTTATTATTTTATCATTAAAGATAACTGCTGTTTTATTAGGATTATTTTTAACTTGGTCCTCAAAATATGTAATTAATAATTTATTTTTGTCATATTTTACAGATGTATCATTGAAAGTTTTTAGTAATTTATTCTCTTCGGCTTTTGTAACAATATTAATAGAATTAATACTTGTTTCCATGTTATTTAAAACTTCTTCAATTAGTTTTTCATAATGTTCAACAAAACGATTAATATAATCTTCATCAAATAAATCTGTAGAATATTCAAAATGTAAATATAAATAGTCATCTAAAGGTGTTATTTCTAATGTTATATCAAACTTAGATGAATGAAAATCTGGGTAGTATAAATGTGAATTTATATCGTCAGATAGTTTAAAAGAAGAATTATTTTTGTTTTGGTAAACAAACATTACATCAAACAATGGATTCCTACTAGAGTCTCTTTTTATGTCCAAGTTTTTAACAATTAAGTCAAAAGGATATGTTTGATGTGCAAAAGCATCAATACAGTTATTTTTTACATCATTGCACAACTCAATAAATGACATTGAAGAGTCTATATGTGTATCTAATGGTAATGTATTTACAAACATACCAACAATATTATTTAGCTCTTTTTGGTCTCTGCCTAAAACAGGTGAGCCAACTATAATATCCTCTTGACCAGAATATTTATAAATAATTGTATAATATGCAGACAATAATAACATAAATGGAGTTATATTATACTTTTTACATATTTTAAATATATTAGCTGTTAATTCTGGACTAAATTTATAATAACTATTGCTACCTTTATAAGATAATACTGTAGGTCTTGGATATGTTGATGGCATGTTTAATAAAGGAATTTCTTTATCTTTCCATTTAGAAATCCAATAGTTTTCATCATTATGTAATTTATCAGAATTAAGTTGCTCATTTTCCCATATAGAATAATCTTTATAATCGTATTGAAGACTTTCTAAAGTTTTTCCGTTATAAAAAGCACAAAGGTCCTTTAATAAAATTTCTAGTGAAGCACCATCATTAATAATGTGGTGAATATCTAACAATAATATTACATTACTATTTTTTAAAGCAACAAGTTTTACTCTAAAAAGAGGAGCTTCCTTTAAATTAAATGGCTGTACAAACTCTTTAAATAAGTCATCTATTGTTTTTTCTTGGGCATCTTCCAATTTTATAGAAATATGTAATTCATCTAGTATTTTTTGTACCAATTCGCCATCTTCTAAATCGAAATATGTACGTAAAGCTGAATGTCTCTCTATTAATTTATTAAATGCATTTTCTAACTTATTTAAATCAGGACATTTATCAAATATAATTCCACCAGGGACATTATAGCTTGTATTAGAATCGCCTCCCATTTCACAAGCATAATATATCCTTTTTTGAGCAGATGATGTAGGATAATAATTGCTTTTTTTAACATGTTTAATATGTGTAGCATTTACACTATTTTTTTCTTCTTTGCTAATAATATCAGACAAGTTTGCAATAATAGGATTGTCCAATATTGTTTTAACAGTTATATTAGCGTTTAGCTTATTCGAAAGGGCTATAGACAAACTAATTGCCACTAAGGAATCTCCACCCAAGTCAAAGAATGAATCTTCAATACTTATATCTGTACAATGTAATAAGTCTTTTAATTCATCTATAATAACTTTATCCATGTCATTTCTTGGAGGTTTAATTTTACTTAAATGATTTGTTGTAGGCTCAGGCAACGCTTTTTTATCAACCTTACCATTAATATTAAGAGGGAACTTGTCTAATATAGTAATATGTGTAGGTATCATATAACTTGGTAAAGAAGATTTTAAAAATATATGTAAATCTTTTATATCAATATTATGGCTAGTGGTTATATAAGTACAAATAGTACTTGTAGTGTCTGTTTTTTTGAATATAGTGTATGCTTGTTTTACTCCATCATATTCCATAATTTTATCGTTAATTTCAGAAAGTTCAACACGGAAACCACGTATTTTAATTTGATTATCAATTCTTCCTAAAAATTCAATTCTGCCATCAGGAAGAAAACGTGCTAAATCTCCTGTTTTATACATTCTTCCGGGTGCAAATGGATTTTTTATAAAATTCTTCTTGGTTAAATCATCACGATGTAAGTAACCAAGACTTACGCCATCTCCGCCAACCCATAATTCACCAGGGGCTCCTATTGGTTGAAGGTTACCTGTATTAGATACTATGTAACAGGTTGAATTTGAAATAGGATATCCAATAGGAATAGAAGGTCTATCTAAAACTCTATCTATTGTATAACATGCTGAAAAAGTTGTGTTTTCTGTAGGTCCATAACCATTTATTATTGTTAGATTTGGATTTGAATCTTGCAATTTTTTTATATGTTTTACAGAAAGTACGTCTCCACCCGTTAGTAGATATCGAACATTTTTAAAAATGGATGGCGATTGGTCACAAATATAATTACCAAGTGAAGCGGTAAGCCATAAAATTGTAATTTTGTTATCTATTAAATATTTCTCTAAATATTTAACATCCAATAATTTATCTTTAGGTATTAAATATAATGAAAATCCATTTAATAAAGCTCCCCATATTTCAAAAGTACATGCATCGAATACTATTGAACCAGTTTGAAGAATATGTTCATCTTCTTTAAACTTTATAAATTTATTATTTTTTACAAGGCGTACAATATTTCTATTACAAACCATTACACCTTTAGGCTTACCTGTTGAACCAGACGTATACATTATATATGCCATATCTTCAGGAGATCCAATAATATTTGGGTTAGATTTTGAAATAGAATTATTGTATATTTTTGTATTTGACAAATCTATGCAAACTTCAGGAATATCTGTAATAATACTATTTTCAAAGTGTTTAGTTGTTAAAATTATTTTGGTTTCAGAATTAGATAAAATGTAATCTATTCTTTCTTTTGGATATTCTACATCCAATGGTAAAAAAGCAGCACCAACTTTTAATGTAGCTAAAATTGCAATAATACTTTCAAGTGATTTTTCCATAAACAAACTAACTACATTTCCGGGTTGTATATTATTTTTTATTAAAACATTAGCTAATTGATTGGCCTTTTCGTTTAATTCTTTGTATGTCATATAAGTACCTTCAAAGAAAACTGCATTTTTTGAAGGTGTTAATCTTACTTGTTCCTCAAATAAAGAAGAAACAGTTTTATCTCTTGGATATTCTGTTTTTGTATTATTAAAATCAAATAATATTTGTTTTTTCTCCTCAGGAGTTACAATATCAATGTCTTTTATTAATATATTAGGTGTGTCTATAATTTGTTTAATAACATTTAAAATACGTTGATGTATATATGAGATATCACTACTATCATACATGCTAGTCTTATAATCGTAAGAGATATTTAATGAATCTGTATTATTTAAATCAAAAATATGAATATCTAAATCGTCAGACATAGAATCATTAAAAGTCCAATCACTATTATGAGGGATCTCATCCATTTTTTCATTCATTTTAGTTATTTGATAAGACATTAAAATATTATACAAAGTTGGTTGGTTAGAGGTACGTTTTCTTAAATCTTCAATTATATATTGATATGAATATTTTTGATGTCTTAACAATGACATACTATCTTTAGAAAGTTTATTTACAAAATCGCTAAAAGAACTATCAGAATTTACATTAATTCTGAAAGGTAAAGTATCTATATACATACCAGTTGTTTGCTTTTCGATGTAATTTGAACGATTTAAAATAGGAGTTCCGATTACAAAATCACTAGAATTACAAACTCTACTGATATATATAGAATATATTGCCATGAAAAAGTTATATACTGAAATTTTTTGCGACTTGCAAAATGATTGAATTTGTGAAAATAAATTTCCATTAATAGTGTAAGTTGCTCTATTTGCAGAGATAGAGCTAGAATCAGAAATTTTGAGAGTAGGAATACTAACTGTATCTGGAATTGTTTCATATACAGTAGACCAATATTGTTTATCTTTTTCAAAACGAGAACTTAATAAATACTCTTGCTCAGATTTACAAAAATCTATGTAAGAATATTTTGGTGTCTCATATGTTTGCTCTTTTAATAGAGAAGAGTAATAATTTATAATTTCATTTACGGTTATACCAAGTGACCAAGAGTCTGAAATAATATGGTGAATGTTAATAATAAAACCACCATGTTTATTTGGTAAACGAAATAATATAAACTTAAATAAAACTTTGTCAAAATCAAATAATGGCAAAGAAGCAAAATAATGCTCAAAATCTTTGACTGATTTTTCATCTTTTAAGTCAATAATATCAATATCAAAATATGAAAAATCACTTATATATTGCTTAACCTCATTATTATCCATTTTTAAGCAAATTCTAAAGCTATCATTATTTTTAACAAATAAATTAATAGCTTGTTTAAATTTTTCAAAGTCAAGTGGCTGTTTAATGGTTAAAGCACCACAGATATTGTTGATATTTGAACCTTTATAGTATTGTTCTGTTAGCCAAATAGACTTTTGAGGATTTGTTAAGTCATACAAATTTTCCATAATAATTCCCCTTTTCTCAAAATACCATAATTATTCATAATTATACAAAAACAGATTTAAAAAATCAACTATTATGGATAATAAAAATAGCAAAAAATTGTAAATTAATATAACAATATTTGCCTTTTAGACTGAATAATAAAATTTAATAAAAAGTTGTTTAAAATTAATACATTTGTAAACAATATAATTAAGAGGAGGAAATATGGAAAGATACATAAAAAGACAAAAAAGTAAAAGAGTAAAAAAGTATTTGTTAGGAACTTTTATTAGTATCTTAATTTTTATAATCTTTTTGCTATTATATCAAAATTACATGAATATAGAAGTTGAAGAAAATGCTAAAACAGATAATTTAAATGTTGAGAGAGTATCACAGACTGCCAGTTATATGTATAATGAAGATGAAAATGTGCAAAATATTATAGAAAAGACAACCGAATGTGTAGTGGGGATATCTAAAATAAAAAATACAGGAAGTACAATATTTTTAAATGATGGTGTAAGCGAGTTGGGATTAGGAAGCGGAGTTATTGTAACTGAAAACGGATATATTTTATCAAATGAACATGTAACAGGAGAAAAATATACAAATTGCTATGTTACATTAGAAGACGGAAGAACATATAAGGCAAATGTTGTTTGGTCTAATTCAAATTTAGATTTATCAATTTGTAAAGTTAATATGACTGGTCTACCATATGCAACACTAGGAAGCTCAGAAAACTTAAAAATAGGGCAAGCAGTATACGCTATAGGAAACCCAATAGGTTTTGAATTCCAGAGGACAGTTACTGCTGGAATTATAAGTGCAATAAATAGAACAATCAAACTAGAAGAGAAACAAGGGAATGAAACAAAGACCACATATATGGATGACTTAATACAAACAGATGCAACAATAAATCAAGGAAATAGTGGAGGACCACTAATAAATACAAATGGAGAAATTATAGGGATAAACACGGTAAAAATAACATCAGCAGAAGGAATTGGATTTGCAGTACCAATAGACGTTATAAAACCAATTATAAATAGTTATAAAAATGAAGGTAAGTTTGAAGAAGCAACTCTTGGAATATTTGCTTATGATAAAAACATGATTCCATATATAGACTCATCAATAGAAATAAAAAATGGAATATATGTTGCCGAGATATCAAGATACTCTGCAGCTAGTAAAACAAATCTGGCTGTAGGAGACATAATTACCAAAGTAGATAATACAGAATTAAATAAAATGAGCGACTTAAGAAGTTATATTTATTCAAAAAAACCAGGAGATAAAGTTACACTTACAGTATATAGAAAAAATAGAGAATATACATTAGAAGTAACCCTTGGAAAATAGGGACAGGTCATTTTTTACCGATTTGGGAAATTGGGGACAGGTCATTTTTTCAAGATCCAGAATTGCGAAGTTAAGGGAGAGCAAAATTTATGAATTAAAAAACAAATTTTAATAAAGTTTAAATAAGGCTTGAATTAAATTTATGCTTCAAAAACTTAGAGGAAATAGCACTTCAAAAGAAATGTGAATGTTTTGTAACTTTTAGCACTCTCGTATTGACTTTGCTAAAAATGGGTATATAATAATAAATGTAAAAAGAAAAAAGATGTGCCACTTCAAAAGGTGTCTACACATAAATAAATTTTATAAGGAGTTGATTTTTATGATGTTAGTACCAAGAAGAAAAGGAAATTTTGATTTATTTGATGAGATGTTTAATGATCCATTTTTTACAAGAAGAGAAAGTAAACTTATGAAAACAGATATTAAAGAAAAAGGTGACAAATATTTAGTAGAAATTGATTTACCAGGATATGAAAAAGATGACATTAAAATAGAAGTTGAAGACGGCTATTTAACAGTACATGCAAGTGTAAATAAAAGCGAAGTTGAAAACAAAGAAGATGGAAAATACATTCAAAAAGAAAGATATTCTGGTGAATGTGCAAGAAGCTTTTATATAGGAGAAGATATAAAACAAGAAGACATTAAAGCAAGTTTTAAAAATGGTATGCTAACTTTAACATTTCCAAAAACAAAACAAGAGAAAAATGAAAAGAAATATATTGATATTGAGTAAAAGCTAATCGAATGAATGTGTAGATTATAAATATTTAATAAAAAAATCTAGATACTTAAAGTTGTATCTAGATTTTTTTCATGTATTTTGGAAAACTTAAATGTTTAAAATAAGAAATTAGAAAATGATTTTATTAAAAAATGGATTAACTATTAAACTTTTTATATGAAAAATAGTTAGTCTATTTTCGCATATGTTTTTTTCCTTATTGCATTGCTAATCTTGTCAGATATCCAGTTTCGTATACTTTCCTTTGAAACATCACATTTTGTACCATCTTTAAATGTTGCATTTACATTGCCACCAATTTCTATTAACGAGTTGGAATTTTCTTCTTCATTTTTTATATCATTAAAATTTATAATATCATTATAATAATAAAAAGTTATACTTTTAAATGTTGACTTTGGTGAGATGGTTATTGTTTTTTCTATTATATAATCAGCATAAATATAATATTCTATATAAGGACCATCCACCATGGAAGTATCATCTGTTATTATCATAGTGTAGTCATCCGGATATACAAAATTATTAATTTTTATAGAATCATCTACTAAACTATATATAAAAATTATTATAATTATTATAGATATTATAATAATAAAAAATATAGAAAATTTTTTGCCTTTAATTTTCATTTATAATCACCCATAAAAATTATATATTATTTTGAGTAATAAAACAATAATATAAAAAATTACCACAAATGTACAATTTAACACTGAATTACAAGATCAAGTGCAATTATATTGTATAAAGGTATGTTTATCAAGTGATGATTGGCAGATAGCAAGAGAATATACAACGCTAGAAATTGAAAATCTAAAGAATATTACTTAAATGAAATGTAGGAAGATAAAAATTATTTACTCAATTGTAGTGAAAATATAAATAGTAGAAGATAACAGAATGATGGAGTAATTTATAAGAGTTAAATAATCATGAAACCAAGCATGCAATAGGAAAAATATTTTTAGATATTTATAAATACGAAGAAATAAAAAACCTATTTTTCAATACTTTCAGAATATTGAAAAATAGGCATTTTTTGGTGAGCCAGGTCAAATACCTCTTTTTTATTGTATTTTTGTTATATTTTCATTGTATATATAATATTGTTCAAATAGCTATAAAATCAATATTATGCTTTCTTTTGGTTTTAATTATATTTCT
>ERZ1643251.1440-NODE-1440-length-27004-cov-10.498126_pt1 | contig 27004 bp, 29 predicted proteins | sample MGYA00579261_ERZ1643251 | MGnify/ENA primary metagenome ERZ1643251 (study PRJEB29033, sample SAMEA4952267) | chicken gut metagenome | biome: Broiler Chicken; feature: Gastrointestinal Tract; material: Caecum | place: Ireland | collected 2018 | study: Broiler... | reverse complement strand
CTTACTTAACTTGTAAAGATAAGAAGGGAAAAATTGTTCATGAAGCAGAAGGAGGCCTTCCTTTATATTGTAAGGGCTTTAGTGGAAACTTTGTAGTAAATTATGAACTATATGAAGATACTACACATACAAAGAGCTATAATGAAGGGGATTGGACAAGATATGTTTATGGAACCTATAGTAGTAGTAATCCTTATAATATTGAAATTGATCGCTATGAATATACTAAAGATTTATTAAATTGGGTCGAATTAAATCCAAATAATCAAGAATATGAAAACTATAACGGAAATATCTATGTAAGAGCAATTGATCAAGCGAATAATGTGAGTAACATGAATAATCATATTGTAAGAGCGGATTCTAAGGGACCTAGTTACAGTTTAACGAGCGATGAACATTCGATCATAAATGGTAATCAAATAGAAGTAGGAATAAGTAATGTAGTAGATAGTGGAATCGGAGTAGATAAATCAGATGCGATATATTCCTTTGATGGCGGAGCAACCTGGGTAAAAGATGTCAGTAAAATCTATGCGATTGGTACCAATACAGAAATTCAAGTAAAAGATAAATTAGGAAATATTACCGCAAATCCTGTTCAAACGATATATGCTTGTAGTAGTGGAGATGGAGATGCGACTGCGAATCAAATATTAAGTGGAAAGACAGCTTGGGTAAAAGGAAAAAAGGTAACTGGAACGATGCCTAATCGAGGAGCTGTAAACCAAACTTTAAATGTTGGAGGAAGTTATACAATACCGGAAGGATATCATAATGGTAAAGGAAAAGTTACAGCAGTATCTTTATCAAGCCAAACTCCAGGTACGGCAACCGCCGCTCAAATTCTATCAGGAAAAACCGCATGGGTAAATGGAAATAAAATAACGGGGACGATGCCTAACCGAGGTAATTTAAATTGGAAGCCAAGTAATGGAACAACTTACACTGTGCCAGCTGGTTATTATAGTGGAGGAACCTTAGATAGTCGCGACGCTTATAATAATGGTTATAATGCCGGATATAGTGCTGCAGAATCTAAGGTAACTGATTTCACGTTCAATGTTAATGTTAATGCGCGTCCTAATATAGTCAAAGGAGCTACTCAATATCCGGTAAATAAAGTAAATATTACAAATTATAAAAATATTAAAATTAATGGAACGTATGAAGGTGGACCTGCATGTTATATGGAAATTATTGTTAATGAGAATACTGTTTTAAAAAAGATTAATCCGAATTCTGTTCTTACTGATGTTAACTTAGAATATGATATTACTAATTATACAACTTTTTCTATTCGTGTTTATGGTGGTTATAATCAAGATGTCCGTGTTAATTTGACTATAACATTAAGTTAGTTTTATTATTCGTAGATGAAAGAAAATTACTTAGAGAAACGTATCTGTTCGATTGTTTCTCTTTTTTTCTTGGTTTATAATATAGAGGAATAGGCAGGTGATTAGATGGAAGAACGATTAATTTTTCATATTGATGTAAATAATGCTTTTCTTTCTTGGACTGCCGTTGATTTGTTAAGAAAAGGGTATCCTATCGACATTCGGACAATTCCTTCAGTAATTGGTGGGGATGAGGAGAAACGACGTGGTATTGTAACCGCGAAAAGCCCAGTAGCGAAGAAGATGGGAGTAGTAACCGCCGAACCATTATTTATGGCTCGTAGGAAATGTCCTAACTTAAAGATTTTTAAAGGCGATTATGCTCTTTTTAGAAGAGAGTCAGATCAATTGTATCGCTATTTTTGTGGGTTCACCGATAAAGTAGAACGTTATTCTATTGATGAATGTTTTTTGGATATGACGGGAACGCATTTTCTTTATTCTGATCCTATTCGCTTGGCTTATCAGATGAAAGATGAAATTTACCGTAAATTTGGTTATACGGTAAATGTTGGAATTGGGAATAATAAGCTATGTGCTAAGATGGCAAGTGATTTTGAAAAACCCAATAAAGTACATACCTTATTTTCTCACGAAGTTCAAACTAAAATGTGGCCTCTATCTGTATCTGAATTATTTATGGTAGGTAAATCTAGTAGTAAGACGTTAATGGAAATGGGCATTAAAACAATTGGTGATTTGGCTAAAGTAGATGTGAATATATTGAAAAGACGGTTTAAGAGTCAAGGAGAGATGATGCATCAGTACGCTTGGGGGATTGATTATAGTCCAGTTGAAGCAAGAAATAGTAAAAATAAAAGTATCAGTGTAACAGAAACTCTAGAAAAAGATATTGATAGTATTCCTATTTTACGAAAAATTTTACTTCGTCAAGCAGATCGAGTAGGGAAACAAGCTAGACGTGAAAAGTTATATGCAAAAACGATTGCGGTTATTTTTAAAACTTCAGATTTTGTTAGCTATTCCCATCAAATAAAATTAATGAATCCAACAAATGTTACCGAAGAAATATATAAAACAAGTTTACAAGTATTAAAAAACGGTTGGCGAGGAGAACCGCTTCGTTTGATTGGTATTCGTCTTGCTGACTTTACAACAGATAATAGTAAACAAGTTTCCTTATTCGATCAAGAAAAAGATATACATGTCGATAAAATTCAAGAAGTTATTGATCATATTACCGATAAATTTGGGGAAGGAGTTATCATCCCAGCTAGTTTAAAAGAAAAAGAAGAAGATAAGAGAAAAGAGTAGAAATGATTGTATAAATTTCATTTCTCTTATACAATATAGAATAGGGGATGATATATATGGATGAAACTTCATTAAATACTTTGTTAGAAAGATGCCGTAATACTGTTGATGAGATAGCGGCAATTTACCGTTATCCTAGTAATATTACGCATCTACTGTATTTAATTGTTCCTGCTTTTATTATTAAATACGGTTATGACCAAGAACGATATTTGTTTAAAGCTTTTACGGAAATTCCGGTTTTAATTTTGGATTCTGGGGATAAAGTTTATCAAGCTTATTATAGTAGTATTCCAGAAAAAGGCGAGAATGGTTATGTTAGTAGAAAAGGAATTGTTCTTAAACATTATCAAGATATCGATTTGATGCAGTTATTAGATAATTTGACTCATGAATTTAATCATGCTGTTAATTCTATTCATAACGAAATTTTGGAAAAAGAAGATCGTTTGTATATTCGAACTGGACTTACTTATGTTATTTATGATAAAAATACACTAAAGCCAATCAGTAAAGAGGATAATTCTATCGTTGAAGAGATTATTAATACCAAACAAACAGAGATGTTAATCGATATTATCAATTCTTTTAATCAATATACGATTCATGATCGAGAAATTTCTAATACTTTATATTCTATTGGTAATTCAATTACGAATAAACGTTATCGATCGGGGGCTTATTTATTACAGTCATTATTGTGCCAAGAATTGATGAATAATAAAACTTTTATTGCGACTTTAGAAAATTTACGTTTTCATGGTCATGTAGAAGATATTCAGGGTTGGTTTGATCAGATTACTGGAGTAGAAGGAAGCTTTTCTAAACTGGTTCAGTTACTGAGTGAAACTTTAACGTTACAGTTAGATATTAGTAAGAAAAAAGGAATTAAATTTCTAAAAGTAAATAAAATAAAGAAAATGACAAAAGAAGCTTTGGAAATAGTACGCTTATTTGATCAAAATTGTAATTATCGATGATCAGAAATCTGGGTATAAAAGAATTCTATAGCTAAAGTAGTTGTTAATGATATATTTTGTTAGTTAGTAATCTTTCTTTGATGTAAAAGTTTGGTAAAATGTGGTATGATAATATATAGATGCTTTATGTTAGAATTAGAAAGATGTGATGTTATTTGAAGAAAAATACATTTATGCAGGGTGCTTTTATTGCCACATTTGGAATTGTTTTAAGTAAGATATTAGGAATTGTTTATGTAATTCCTTTTTATGCGATCATTGGTGAACAGGGTGGTGCTTTGTATGGTTATGCTTATTCCATTTATGCCATCTTCTTGGGAATTAGTCAGGCAGGGATTCCTCTTGCCATCAGTAAGGTAATTAGCGAGTATAATGTACTTGGTTATTATGATGCTAAAGAGCGAGCTTTTCGATTAGGAAAGAAGACACTGGGGTTACTTGGTGTTTTGTGCTTTTTGATTATGTTTATCTTTGCTGGAAATATCGCGGATATTATCATTGGAGATATTACCGGTGGGAATACTAAAGAGGATGTTACTTTTGTTATTCGCGTAATTTCTACAGCGGTATTGGTTGTCCCTTTTGTGAGTATTTATCGTGGTTATTTGCAGGGACATAAATTTATTACGCCAACTTCGGTATCTCAGGTTTTAGAACAGTTAGTCAGAGTAGTTATTATCGTAGTTGGTAGTTTTTTAACTCTTAAAGTATTTAATTTATCTCTTAAGACAACTGTTGGAGTTGCGGTATTTGCGGCAACGATTGGTGCGCTTGCTTCTTATTTTTACCTTGCTCTTAAAGCGCATAAGAATAGAAAACAACTTCATCAACGAACACTAAAAGTACATGAACCAAAGATTACCAATAAAGAAATCATTCAAAAGATATTGATTTATGCTTTTCCTTTTATCATGATTGATGTGTTTAAATCTTTGATTAATTCTGTCGATGTTTTTATGTTGGTCAAAGTTTTAGTTAATGGTATTGGCTATACAACAGCGCAAGCTGAATCCATTATGAGTGTTGTATCTACTTGGGGATTAAAGATAAACATGATTATTGTTTCTATCTCTACTGGCTTAATGGTTAGTTTAATTCCTAATTTGACGGCTAGTTTCGTAAAGAATGATATGGATGATGTTCGTCGAAAAATTAATCAAACCCTTCAATGGCTACTTTTCTTTACAATTCCTATGACTCTAGGTCTTTCTTTACTAGCTGAACCTGTATGGAATATCTTCTATGGAGCTAGTGAATTTGGTCCAAGTGTTTATCAATACTATGTTTTTGTTGCTCTTGCTACTACTTTATTTACGGCTTCTGTTACCATTCTACAATTATTAAAAGAATATAAACATGTTTTCTTTGGATTAGTTTTAGGATTGGTTACTAATGCTTGTTTAAATATTCCTCTTGTTTATGGTTTCCATAATATGGGATTACCTGCTTATTATGGTTCGATTACTTCTACGATTTTAGGTTATTTAGCTTGTGCATTTGTTTCTTTACGTTATATTGGTAAAAAATATAAAGTGAATTATGAAGATACATTAAAAAAAGTATTTAATATGATTTTCATTGGTTTAGTTATGGTGATTGTTTTACTAGTTGTTAAAATCTTTATTCCATTTAATTCCATGAATCGAGTTCTTAGTATTTTCTTAGTTGCTTTTTATGCTTTATTAGGGGCCATTATTTACTTTGGTCTTATGTTTAAGACAGGTATGATTTATGATGTGTTTGGACGAGGAAATGTCGAGAAGATTTTAGCTAAACTAAAAATCAAGAGGAGAGGATAATTATGGAGTTTGTTGTTTTAGGTGAAGAAGAGTTTCGGACCTTTTCAAAATCGTATCCACAGGAATCTTTTATGCAAACGGTAGAACTTGCTCATTTGAAAGAAGAATACGGTAGTAAAGTACACTATGTTGGGATTAAAAATAAGAAAAAAATATTAGCTGCTACGATGATGTTAGAAGATAAAACGATTTTTTCTAAAAAGATGTTTTATGCGCCACGTGGATTATTAGTTGATTATCATGATAAAGAATTATTAAGTTTTTTTACTAAAGAATTAAAACAGTATATTAAAAAATGTGGTGGTTTTATTCTTACGATTGATCCTAATGTCGTTTACCGAGTTCGTTCTAGTGATGGTGATATTCTTCCTGATGAGGAAAAGGATCAAATTACAATTGATAACTTGTTAGAGTTAGGGTATCGTCATCATGGGTTTAATCTTTACTTAGACGCTTTACAGGCTAGATGGGCTTATCGGTTACCTCTTGATGAAGATTATGAAACGAAAAAAAGTAAGTTTTCTAAAAGTACTAGAAAAAATATTGAGTCTTGTAAGAAAAAGGGCTTGATGGTACGTGAAGGTAATGTGGATGATTTAAGTACAATGACGACGATTTTTGATTTGACTTCTAAACGTAAAGACTTTTTTTCCCGTAGTTTATCGTATTATCAAAAGATGTATCACCATATGAAAGATTTGATGACAATCTATATTGCTTACTTGGATCCAGAGGTTTATTATCAGCATACAAAAACATTATTGGATGAGGAAACTAAAGTTCATCAAGAATTAGAAGCTAAGTTAGCGAGTAATCCAACAAGTGATAAACTCTTAAGGAAATTGGAAACGAGTGAAGCACTTGTTCGTAAATATAAAACAGAATTAGAACATGCAAAACAGTTTAAAATAGATTATCCTAAAGGAAAAGATATCGGTTGCTTATTATCTCTTCGTTCAGGCAATGAATATTTAACTCTTTCGAGTGGAGTTTTGGAAGAGTATAAAAGTTTCACGCCAAAATATTTGATGTATGAGCATCATATTCAAGAAGCCTATAAGGAAGGGTTTAAGTATTGTAATTTTTATGGTATTACGGGAGACTTTAATCCGCAAAATAAATATTATGGTATCTATGAATTTAAAAAAGGATTTAATGGAAACGTGATTGAATATATTGGTCAGTTTGAACTTCCAGTAAGTGGTTTCTATTCGGTGTATAAAGCGTTAAAACGAATAAAATCTTGGTTTAGAAAGTAGGTGTTAATTGTGGCGGAAAGTTATCATTTTGAATATTTAGATGAGAATAAGTTTCGCATTCGAGAACGTGCGGTTCGTAAATATAATACGTTAGCGTATAAGCGTCTTCTTTTTGAATATTATCCTAAGTTGAAAGAGGGAGAGTTCTTGGGTAAACCCATTAAAACGAATGAAGATGGCAGTTTGATGATGGAACTTTCTTTACCGACGGATACTATGTTTAAAAAAGTCCATGGAGAAATGAAATTACATTATACGGTTTATCCTGATAAAAAAATTATATTATTAACGAATATTACTCCGGATGGTATTTTAGAAGAAGGACATCGCTCGGAGTTAAAGGCATATAAGGGAGTAATGATTTCTAAAAGTGATCCTAAACGCGATATGTTTAAAGTGAATCTTTTGGATAAGATGAATAAGGGAATTGGTAATGTCTATATTTTTATGGGGATTATTACGTTATTGTTAGCCATTAGTTGTGGTATTTTACTTTGGCTTATTCGGTAAAAAACTACCATGTAATAAAATAATTTTATTCTGTTTAATATGAAAAAATTAAAGACGTTAGGTATTGATTTCTCTAACGTCTTTTTAATCCATTTATTCTTCGATACAAGCATTTACTAATGTAATTATACTTACAAAGTCATTATTACTTAATGTTTCCACAAATTTTAAGTTTCTAATTTCATAATCTATACTTCTAACATGTTCACATAAAACTGAACCATGTACTTTCTTCGTATCTTCTAATTGATAATGGGTTGGAAATTCTTTATTATTCGATGTGATGGGGCATAAAATAACCATTTTAGTATTTTGATTAAAAATATTAGTGCTTATGACAACGGCTTTGGCTGGCCTAATTCCTGTTTGTTCGTGTCCCTTTGTAGGATTCTAAAAAAACAACATCTCCTTGTTTTGGAATATATTTTTTTACCATATTTCTTCTCTCATAGGATCATCCCAAGAAAAGTCTTTAGATAAATTCTCACCATGATAATTATTAAACCGTTCTTCTAAAGATATTTTCTTTTTCTTTGGAATACGAATAACTATTTTGTCTTCTTCTTGCTCTATATTTAGTATATCATTAGTTTTTATGTTTAACGACTTTAAAATACTACTAGGAATTCTGATTCCAACAGAATTTCCCCACTTTTGAATTTTTGCTTCCATGTAATCATCTCCATTTTATGGTATATACAATGTTTATACATTTGTCGATTATCCTATTATTCCCAAATTATTTTTGCTGATTTCTTGTATTCTGTTTCTTTACTTTTATATTTTGATTACTTTTCCCTCTAGATTACATATATAAGCTTTTGGTAAGAACTTTTTAATCTTATCTAGTATTTTTTCATCTTTTTCATATTGTTTACCTACTAGTACTCCCTCTATTAAATTAGATGGAAGGCCAAATACAATTGCACTTTCTCTGTTTGTGGTAAAATCATCTCTTTTGGCATAGATAAAATTATCGATGAACCATTTACTGATAAATGTTTTTACTACTTTTTTATCCATGTTTAGGTTGAAAATATCTTGCTTGATTAATTTTTGGACATAAGAATTATCCATATTTAAGATAAAGGCTAACTGAACATCGTCTCTAATTAGAGAGGGGAGAAATCTAATTTCTTTTGTCTGTTCTGCTGTCCACATCCAATAATTTTCTTTTTTACTATTTTCTATTTCTTGATCTAGTTGTTGATAAGGAACGAGTTTGGTTGTGGGTTGATCTTTGTTATCTGTATATCTGATTGTCATACCGCTATATAAATAAATATAATCTTTTAATAAAATGTCTTCTTGAATATTCCACATTGAAACAGCGTATGGAGTTTTTTGCGCTCGAGTGTTTGGATTAAACACGTTGTTGGATAGAAAACCATTTTCCATAATTAAAGGAAGACTGTCGATATTGTTACGAGTACCATGCATAAAAGTCCCTTTTTTTAAAAATACATCGTCACCAATTTTATAGGTATGTGTGGGTAATTTTAAATTTTTTTCTGTTTCTTCGAAGAGTTCTATTTGTTTTAAGAATAGTTTTAGTGTTTTTCTTTTATATCTAAATTTTTTATATATGTTTTGTTTATATTCTTCTTTTACCATAATTACTCCATTATTTGGTTCTCTTTAATTTTTAATGTGATTTTTGATATTTTTTACTTTATGATATCCTTTGTAAGCCATTTTATAAAGTAAGTAGCCAGGTTTGTCGACGATGAGATCAAATTCTCCTATTAGTTCGACAACTTGTCCGCCAAAGTCACGTTTAAACGAATATAAACCGTATAATGGATTTTTTTCATCAAAAATACCAGTTATTCCATAGAAGTTATAACGTTCGTAACCATGTTCAATCGCATATTTCATTCCTTCCCAATGAACGGTATAAGCGGATTGAAATTCCATAAATTCTTGATAAGAACCACCAACTAAAGATAGGACTTCATGTCCATAGATTAGGAAAAGAATTCCACCTAATGGAATGATATTTCCTTTTTCTTTTTGAAGTTTTTCGATTTTTTCTTTTTTGGTTGTTAATCGTTTGGTTTCTTGATCTAATTCTTGGAGCTTCTTTTGGTATTTCTTTTCATTCATTTTTTCTGGATGTTCTTGATGCTGTTTTATTTTTTCTTGTTTTTCTTTTTCAATGGTATTTAGTTCTTGTTTTAGTTCTTGAATTAGTTCTTTGGTATGAAGTTCAGCAACTAAAATTTTCAAAATTCCACTAGGAGCAAGATGCTTGAACATTTCTTGATAGTATTTTAAAGGTCTATCGATAAATGATCTTCTATCTCCAGTATGTTGCATGATATCTTTAAATAGAGGAAGTTCTTTTTCCGTGATTTCTCGACATTTAATTTTATCTCGTTCGTTTTTTCTTAGGATTTGTCTTGTTTTGGGATCCATTTCTTTCATGACGTCTTCAATTGTACGGTTTTTGGTGGTTGTGGTAAATAACCAACGAGGTTGAAGTGTTTCCTGCATCATGTTGAATCCAAAGTGATGATAACCTAAATCGACTAGATTTTGAAATGCTTGTTTATGGTTCACTCCATTTTCTACAATGTTTCCTTCTAAATCACGTTGTTGATAAGATAGGTAGGGATCAATCTTGATAAATATTCCCTTACTTTTTTTGACATAATCTTTTATTTTTTCTGTGAATTCTTTTAATAGTTCTTTGTCTTGGTAATCGATTAAAAATCCCCGTGGTGAGTAAAACATCTTTTTCTTAATCGGCGTATCTTTAGAAAGAAGAAGACATCCAGCTTTGATTTCTTCATTATCTTTAAGACCAAGTAGAACCATTTGCCAATTGTTTTCTTCTTTTAATTCTCCCCATTCGATGGTTTGATAAAAGCTTGCTTGGGGATGATTCTCGGCAAATTTTTTAAATTCTTCTTTTTTTAAGGTTACTAGTTTCACGTTATTTTCCTCTTTTCTTTTTGGCAATATTTTTGATCAATTTTCGGTATAGGGGAACTAATTTCGTAAAGACAAAATACATTGGTTTGTTGAGTACTAAATCAAATTCACCAGTAAACTCAACGTAATTACCTCCGAATTTCTTTTTAAATTCGTGGAGTCCTAAAAGAGGGTTTTCTTTTCTTAAGTCACCAATTGTTCCGAATTGATCGTAAGTTTTTATTTTTTTATCGTAATAATACTTTATATGTTGTTCATAGGTTTTGTAGTTTGTGTAAGTGTCGGTTAAAATATTATGATTTCCAGCGTATAGTACCCAAGCTTTATCTCCGTATTCAATGATGAAATGGGCACTTAAAGTAATGTTAGTTCCATATTCTTTTTGCGCTTGTTGATATTTTTGAATATCTGTTTCTAATTTATCTTTTCGCTTTTCTAATTCATTTTTCTTTGATTTTTCACTTTTACTTAAATTTTCATGGTCAAATTTGGTTAGTTCTTCGGTAATTTCTTGTTTTAACTCAGTTTGTTTTTTTATGATTTTATCTAAGTCTACACTTCCTAAGAACAAGTTACATTCGTTATCCTGATTCCATATTTTGTATAAAGATTGGTAATATTTTTCATTATGCGTAACGAAATCTTTTCTTGTTTCCGTTAAAATCATTAATTGATAAAATGTATTAATGTCTTTGTCTGTCCCAATTTTAACATCGACGAGTAAATCTTCCGCTTTTTTGATTCGTTGTTTGGTTGTTTTTGAAAAGTTTTTTTCTACTTCTTCCCAAGGTTTAGTCAAATCAATCCTAAAGGAATATCTTGGTTGCATAGTTTCAAAATTCTTAGTAAATCCTAAATGGCGATATCCTAATTTCTTTAGTGATTGATAAGCTTGATCATCTTTTTCGATAATTACTTCTTGGTTACAGTCTTCTTCATGATAGATGATGTCTGGATCTATTTTTACAAAGATTGCTTTTTTCTTTTTGGCATATTTTTTGATTTCTTCCGTAAAAGTTTTTAGAAGTTCGTAATCTTTAAAATTAATAACATATCCACGTGGTGCGTATAGATAACTGTATCCTAGTGGTAAGTGCTTTTCTAGAAGTAGAGTAGCCGTTACTAATTGGTGTTTATCATTTTCTAATCCGACATAGTGTGGAGTTAGATTCTTTTCTTCTTTCGCAAATTCTCCCCAGGCGTAACTCTGTAGAAAATGGCTTTTAGGATGTTTTTTTACAAATTCTTCATATCTTTCTTTTTCTATATTTTCAATAAAGTTCATATTATCATTACCCTTCTTTATTTATTATAAACAAAAACTTGAGTTTAGAAAAGTTTTCCAGCTGTTTTTCTTAAGAATATGGTTTGGCTTTTTGGATTAGAAAGATTATCGTAATAAAAAAACGAACGATAGACGTTCGACTTAGCTACATCATATTATAGCCATTTGGGTTATAGTTGGAGGTGTAGTTTTCTTCGTTATAAGGAGTAGGAACAGGTAGACTATTTTCGATGCGGGCAACTTTGGTTTTTAAACGATTCACTTCTCGTTCTAATTGGTAAATTCTATTTTCTAGATTTCTGATTTCTTGATTAGAATTTGGTGGAAAGTGATTATTTGGAGGATAAGCACCGCCTCCTAGATTTGGCCAAGGCATATTCATATAAGGTTCTCTATTGTTCACTAGATCATCTCCTTTATTTATTTTATTATATGCGATATAATGGAATTGGTGATGAATTTTGAGACTTCGCAATGTAAAAAATAAAGAATCTTTGATGAAAAGTTCATCTTATCTAATCGAGAATCCAAAGGATTATTGTGGTAAGTGGCAGGAATATTTTCATAATGATCATCCTATTCATATAGAAGTGGGATGTGGGAAAGGGAAATTTCTAATTGAAATGGCACTTACTTATCCGGAAATTAATTTTATTGGGATTGAACAATATGATAGTGTTATTGTGAGGGCATTACAGAAAGTTCCTGAGAAAGTAGCTAATCTATGTTTTATTCGTATGAATGCTTTAGAAATAGATGAAGTGTTTCAACAGGAGATAGATACGCTTTATTTAAACTTCTCTGATCCTTGGCCAAAACGTAGTCAACAAAACAGAAGGTTGACTAGTCCTATCTTTTTACGTAAATATGATAAACTCTTTAAACAAGATGCTCATATTATTCAAAAAACGGACAATCGAAATCTATTTGAGTATTCTTTAGTTTCTTTATCTCAATATGGGTATTTCTTTCATCAGGTGTGTTTAGACTTGCATCATTCAGATATCGCTCCAGGAGTGATGACAGAATATGAGGAACGGTTTGTTCGATTGGGGCAACCAATTTATCGCTTAGAAGCGGTGAAAAAGATGACAAATAAAGTAAAAATCATGTAAAATCATTTTTCTTTATAGAATAATTTGTTATAATAAAGTAAGAGTAGGTGAAATATGAAGAAAATATTAATGATACTTTCTTTAGCTTTTCTCATTAGTGGATGTAGTATGGTAACGATAGAAGATCAATCTTTTGATGAGATTCTTCATTCAGTAATTCAAGAGGACTTTCAGTTAGAGAATGTATCCTTAGAAGGTTATTCTTATTATCTACCAAAAGGAGTTCTTTTAAAAAGGAGTAGTTCACTCAATTCAGAATTGTATTATAATCATCGTAAGATGTACTTGTATGTTGATGTGTATTCTTATTATCATAAGGTAGATTTCACTTACGAAGTAAATCCAGATAGTTATTATTCACAGGCAATTGATCTTTATGGAAAGAAAGGGTATTTGGAAATTACACAAATTTCTACAAATTACTTTGTGGAGTTTATGTATAATTACGCTAAGATAGAGGCTTATGTTGATGAAGAGGACTTGAAGAAAACAGTTACTCAAATGGCTTATATTTTAAATAGTGTTGATTTTAAAGATACCATTTTAGATACTTTAATTGGGGAGAATGAATTAGACTATAACGAAGAGAACTTTAATATTTTTAAACCGACACGTGAAGAAGGAGATTTCTTGGATTACGAGGAACAATACGATAACGGTGAAGATCAAATTATTGATGAGGACAATATTGATTTAGAATTGGGAACAGAAGATCAATAGGATAGGAAGGTGCTTTATGGGATTTTTAGAGAAATTAAAAAATACTTTTTTTGAAGAAGAGTATGTAGAAGTGGAAGAGGTCGAAAAGCCTAAAAAAGAACCAAAACCGATCGCGAAAAAAATAGAAAACAAACGTAAACGTGAAGAAGACAAAAAAGAAATTGTCGAAGAGAAAAAAGAAGAGGAAGTCGTTCACGAGAACAAAGTAGAAAAGGAAGAACCAGTCGCTACGCTTACCGCTAGTGAAGAGACTTCTGTTTATAATTATGCCGATAAAGAGTTATTGAAAACAGATACTAGTATTCAATACTTTGAGGATGATGATTTTGTAGATAAGACGGAAGAGACTCATTCAGTACCAGAAGTCAAAAAGAAGTTATATGGTGGTGATCCAGAAGAGATTTATGAAAAAATTTCTTATACGGAAACAGTAAGTAAACCATATTCGAATCCAGAGGCTAAAAATGGATTTAAACCAACGCCAATTATCTCGCCAATATATGGGATTTTGGATAAAAACTATAAAAAGGAGGAAGTGGTGGATAAAAAAGACAAACCAAGTAGTTATGTCTCTAGAAAGAATATTGATTTGGATTTTGTTAGAAACAAAGCTTTTGGTAGTAGTAATTTAGAAAAAGAAAGCGAATCTTCTTTAGTTTCTACAGATGATGATGGTGTGGAAGAAGAAATGTCACCTGAAGAGAATTTATTATATGATATGACGAAATCGGATGAAGCTCCTGCGGTAGAAAAAGTAACGATTGCTGATGCAGAGGAATATTTTGAAGATTTAGGGTTAGAATATAATGTAGATTATAAAGATAGTCGCTATGAAAAAGCTACAGGTAGAAGAAGTAGAATTACTAAAGAAGAAGTATCAGATACAGTACCTAAGAAGAAAAGACAGGAAGAAGATCAATCTAAATTAGAAGATAATTTATTTGATTTGATTGATTCTATGTATGAAGAAGAAAAGGAGTAATGGATAATGATTGATATGATGGATGTTTTTCCAATAATTTTGTATATACTAGCGATTGTTTTAGTAATCATTTTAATTGTATTAGCGATAAAACTAATCGATACAGTAGACAGAACGAATCGTATTTTAGATGATGTAGAGCGTAAGTCTAAGTCACTAGATGGGTTGTTTAATGTTATTGATGGTGTTACGGATACTTTATCGATGCTTAGTGATACGCTAGTTACGAATATCAGTGGAGTTATCTATAAGATTTTCCATAAGGATAAGAAAAAAAGAAAGAAAAAGGAGATTGAGGAAGATGAGTAAGAAAGAAAAAAAATCTAGTGGAGTAGGTAAATTTATTGCTGGAGCAGCAGTAGGTGCTACACTTGGTATTTTATTTGCTCCTAAGTCTGGAAAAGAAACTAGACAAGATTTAAAAAGATTATTCGATGATTTTATGAAGAAAGTAAAAGAAATCGATGTTCAAGAAGTAAAAGAACAGTTAGAAAATAAAATTGAAGAAATTAAAGCAGGTCTTGCGGATTTAGATCGTGAAAAAGCTTTACAAATTGCGAAAGAAAAAGCAACAGCAATAAAAGAAAAGTGTGAAGAGTTAGTACAACTTGCGATTGCTAAAGGAACACCAGTATTAGAAAAAGCAGCTAATGAGGTAAGAGAAAAAACTATTCAAGCAACAAGAGAAGTGCTTGTTCGTTTAGAAGAAGCTGATCGTAAAGCAAAAGCAAAATAGTAGTGTTGAATGATGAAAAAAGATGTAAGTATCCATCACCTGTATATTGCGAATTTAACGCCTAATCGAAGTTATACTCTCTATAAGGTAAGGGTTTTGGCTAGATTACAAAGTTTTAATCTTTCAGAATCTAAAAATAAAAAGGAAACTACTTTTTTTCCTAAAGGTTTACCGATATCGGAAAGTTTTGATTATGCGCTAGCTACTGCAGGAGAGAGAAGAAGATAAAGAATACTTAATTCAGAGTATTCTTTTTTTAAAATTCTTTTGTTTTCTTGAATATTTTGTGTTAAGATAATATATATTTATTGATTTAATGTTATAGAAATAGATCAGTAGTTATTTTAATTTTTTATAAGAGAGTTCACGGGCTGGTGAGAGTGAATAGGGTTAAAATAGACGAATTACACTATTTTTAGTTAAAACGGGTAATTCCGTTATCAATTAAAGTGGATAAGTTTACTTATCAATTAAGGTGGTACCGCGGTTTTTTTCGTCCTTATGGAAGAAAAGAGTCGCGTTTTATTTTGAGGAGGGAAATTATGAAATTATTTGAAGAATTAAAATGGAGAGGTTTAATTAAAGATATTTCTAGTCCAGAGCTAGAAGATAAGTTAAATAACGAGTCACTTACTTTTTATTGGGGGACAGATCCAACAGCGGATAGTTTGCACTTAGGGCATTATTCTTCTTTGGTAACGGCAAAGCGTTTAGCAAAAGCGGGGCATCATCCCATTCTTTTAGTAGGAGGGGCTACTGGGTTAATTGGGGATCCGCGTCCAACGGCTGAAAGAGAAATTATCCAGAAGGAAACAGTAGAAAAGAATCTAGAGGGAATTAGAAATCAGGTTAGTCGTTTATTTGATGGTAAAGCAGAGATTGTTAATAATTACGATTGGACCAAGGATGTTAGTTTTTTAGATTTTTTACGTGATGTTGGAAAATACATTAATGTTAATTATATGTTAGATAAGGATATTATTCGTCGTCGTTTGTCGACTGGAATTACCTTTGCTGAGTTTGCTTATACGTTGATTCAAGGTAATGATTTTCTTCATCTATATCAAGAGAAGAATTGTGTTTTACAAGTAGAGGGTTCTGATCAATGGGGAAATATTACGACTGGTATCGATTTGATTCGCAAAAAAATTGGTAAAGAAGCTTATGGGTTTACCATGCCACTTATTCTAGATCAATATGGAAATAAGTTTGGTAAGAGTGAAGGTAATGCTTTATGGTTAGATAAAGAAAAAACATCTTCTTATGAGTTATATCAATATTTGATTAATACTGATGATAGTATGGTTATTCATTATTTAAAAGTCTTTACTTTCTTATCACGTGAAGAAATCGAACGTTTAGAAAAATCTCTTCATGAAAATCCAGAAGCAAGAGAGGCCCAACAGGCATTAGCTAGAGAAATTATTACTGATCTTCATGGTGAAGAGGAGTACAAAAAGGCACTATCGTTAAGTCAAGTTTTATTTAGTGGAGATGTATCTTCATTAACCGGAGAAGAAATTCGTTTGGTTTTCCAAGGTGTACCTACTTTTTCTGTACACGAGAGTGCAAATCTACTTGATTTTTTAGTGAATCATGGTATAGTATCTAGTAGACGTGAAGGACGAGAATTGATTGGGGCAGGTAGTATTTCTCTTAATGGTAATAAGTGTATGGATAATGAGTTTTTAATTACGAAAGAGAATGCTATTGATCACTGTTATGTTATTGTTCGTCGAGGAAAAAAGAAGTATTATTTAGGAATCTTCGAATAATCATCTAATAGGGGTGGTGTTAATGGCAAAAAGTACATATTCAACAAATAAGAAAAAGGGAACTCTTCCTAATTCTAAGCAAGTAGTAAAATTAAAAAGTAAACAGGCATCTTCGACAGCTCATCAAAAAAATATTCCCACAGATACCAAAAAAGAAAGAGCTCGTGAGAAAGCAATAGAAAAATCTAGACAGGTTCAAAAAAATACTAGTTCTAAAAAGAAGAAGGCTCCCTCAACAACACATTTGACTAATGTTCAAAGTGTTCGTGTAGAGAATGAGTCTAAAAACAAAATAGAGAATAAAGTAGATGTGCCAGTCAGTTCTTCTACTAAAATAAAAGCTAAAGAAAAAAGTGTAAAAAAGAATGAAAATACTCGTTCTAATTTAAAAGAAAAGAGTACAAAAAAAACGGTTTCTAAAGTTAGTGATAAGAAGGAAACTAAAGAAACGAAAAAGAGTTTAGTTAATTCTAAGGAGAAAGAGCCTAAAAAACAAAAGGTTACTTCTTCTAAGGAGAAACCAGTAAAAGAAGATAAGCCTAAATCTAAAGTAGACACTTCTTCTGTTTCTACTACTTCTTCTAAACCAAAATTAGAGAAAAAGAGTGCTTCTTCTTTTCTTTCCTTTATTACTACAAAGAGAATTATCCATCTTGTTATATTTATTGTTCTTTCTTTTCTACTTGTATATGGTGTATACTTTTTATTCTTTCGTCAAGATAAAGTAGTTTCCTTAGATTCTTATGACTCTTTAAATTCGTTAATTTTAGATGGAACAGATATTGTAGCGGTTGGTAGTAGTAATTTCCGTTATAGTGATTCTGTAGATTATACTGGAGGTAATGAACAAGCTAAAGTCATTAAATATAATAAAAAGGGTGAAGTTTTATTTGAAACTGCTTTTACAGAAGGTATTCTTTCTAAGTATTATTCCATTGTATTAACGGATGATGGTTATGTTACAGTTGGTAGTTATGAGATGGATCAAGATGATCGAGTAAATATCGGACTTATAGTTTTCTATGATAAAGAAGGAAATATTGTTTGGAAGAATGAACTAGCTACTAATGGGGATACTATTTTTTATGATGTAGATACCGTTTCAGATGGTTATATCGTTGTCGGTCAAAGTTTATCTGATCAGCCTTTAGAAAATGGAGCAGTTATTGCTAAATATAGTAAATCAGGTAGTTTAGTATGGAAAAAATATTTTGGTAATACCGATAGTACGGCTTTTAAAGGGGTAGAAGTAGCCAAAGATCGTATCTATGCAGTTGGACTTGATCAAAAAGATATGGGAATACTTGCTTGTTTCCAATTAGATGGACAATATAGTTGGCATAAAGAATATTTATATACAGATGATTTAGGTTTATCCGATATATATTATTTTAAGAATAATTTGTATGTAGTAGGTGGAAAAAAAGTTTTAGATAGTGAACTAGTTGATGAAGAAAGAAATACTTCTAATACTGATGCGCTTTTACTTAAATATTCTTTAGAAGGCGATTTATTGTTTGAAAAAACATTTGGAGGAAGTAACTTAGAACATTATAATTCTCTTACGGCTTATGGAAATAATCTTTATGTGGTTGGATATAGTAACTCTACGGATTCAGGATTGAAGATTTTTACAGATGGTGTTAAAAAAGCTGGTATATTTGTAAAATATGATTTAGACGGAGAGATGGAAAAGAAGATAGTTTATGGTGGTAGTAATGATGATAATTTAACTGGGATTGTTACGGATAATAGTAATTTGTATATTACGGGTTATAGTAACAGTAAAGATGGAAATCTATTATCTTCCCATGAAAATGGTCGTGATTATTTTGGCAAGTTAGTCAAAGTAGATTCTAGGTTACGTGTATTGTTTATCAAGTAGTTTTTGAGGAGACATCTTTAATGATGTTTCTTTTTTTTATATTCTTTTTAACTTTTTGTTAAAAAGATATTGACAAGTTTGGTTGTTATTAATATAATGTTAATAACAAAAGACGAAATGAGGTTTCAAATAACTATTTTTTTAAGTCTTTGTTATTAATGATTTGTTAATAAGAATGGAAGATAATATGAAAAATTTAAAAGTGTACCATAAAGGGTTAATTGTAGTCGATATGGTAAATGGATTTGTAAGAGAAGGAGGGCTACACGATAAGCGAATTGAAGCGGTGATTCCTTATCAGAAAAAATTATTGGATCAATATGTTAAAGATGGAGAAATGATTTTATTTATTAAGGATTGTCATGAATTAGATTCAGTAGAACATGACCGTTTTGGAGAGATTAGACATTGTATTAAAGGGACAACGGAGGCAGAAATTATTGATGAGTTTCAACCTTATTTACCTTTAGAAAATGTTTATACGTTAGAGAAAAATTGTACGAGTTTCCGTGAAGCTCCAGGTTTTACAGAGTTAATGGAAGAGATGAGTAATATTGATCATTTTGATGTAGTTGGTTGTTGTACAGATATTTGTGTAGTGAATGGAGTAGTTGGTATGATGAATTATTTTGATCAAAACAATCGCCGAGTTGAGGTTAACGTTCATCAAGAAGGAATTGAGACCTATGATGCCCCATATCATGATGCCTCTTTATACAGCGATGCAGCTTATTTATTACTTGCTCAACAGGGAGCTAAAGTTCTTAGAAAGGAGATGAATTAAGATGAAAAATAAATCATTAATGACTGATCTTTATGAACTTACGATGGCAGATATTTATTATCATTCTGGTAGATGTGAGGAAATTGCTTATTTCGATGTTTTTTATCGTAGTAATGTTTTAGGTAGTGGTTATCAAGTAGCTGGTGGTTTAGAAGAAGCAATCGATTATATTCGAAACTTTCACTTTGATGAGGAGGATATCGAATATTTACGTTCAACGGGTAAATTAACTGAAGAATTTCTTGATTATTTAAAAGATCTTCATTTTACTGGTGATGTTTATGCGGTTCCTGATGGGACAATGATTTTCCCTAATGAGCCAATTATGACAATTAAAGCGCCAATTATTGAAGCACAGATTTTAGAAACAGCACTTCTTACTTGTTTTAATACCGGAAGTTTGACGGCTACAGCTAGTAAACAAATTACAGAAGCAGCCAAAGGAAAAGCCGTTGCGGAGTTTGGTGCTAGGCGTGTACGTGGAGGAATTGATGCGACTCTTTTAGAAAGTAAGTATGCATATTTAGGAGGGTGTAGTGCGACAAGTAACGTCTTAGCTGGAAAAGAGTATCAGATTCCAGTCGTTGGTACAATCGCTCATGCCTTGGTTCAATCTTATGACAATGAATACGATGCCTTTTTAGAGTATGCTAAACATGCTCCTGATAAGAATAGTCTTGTTTTACTAGTCGATACTTATGATGTAGAATGTGGTATTTTAAATGCGATTCGTCTTCAAAAAGAGTATTTAGGACCACTTGGTTTTCGGTTAAAAGGAATCAGAATCGATAGTGGAGATTTGGTTTATTTAACGAGAATGGCAAGGCAAATGTTTAAAGAAGCAGGAATGGATTATGTAGATATTTGTGTATCGAATGGTTTAGATGCGCGGATGGTAGATACTATGCTTAAGAATGGGGCAGAAATTGATAGTTATGGTATTGGCGATAATATTGTGGCTAGTCGAGATAGAGCGAATTTTGTCTATAAGTTAGTTGCTGTTGAAAAGGATGATCAAATTATCCCACGAATTAAAGTTAGTGAAGATACAGTTAAAGTATTAAATCCTGATTATAAAAAGGTCTACCGTTTCTATGATAAAGAGACTGGTAAAGTATTAGGTGATGTAATCGCGCGTCATGACGAAGTGATCGATACTAATCATTATACGTTAGTTGACGATAAGAATCCTTGGAAGAAGACAGAACTTTCTAATTATACGGTTCGTGAGTTACAAGTTCCTATCTTTGAAGAAGGAAATTTAATTTATGAAGTACCTGATCTTAAGTTATCCCGTGAATATTGTAAGAGGGAATATGAGACATTGACAGATAGAATTACCGATATTTATCACCCACATACGTATTATGTCGATTTAAGTGAAAATTTACGAAATCTAAAAGAAGAAATGTTAGATAATGAATTAAGAAACGTTCGTGAGAAAAAGGAGAATTATCAAAAAAAGTTAGGTGAATACCATGCGTAAAGAAAAACTAGAAGAGTTAGCTCGTTATCAAGAAGACTATCAGATTATTGGGAATGAAGAAGTGAATATTATACCAGAACAGTCTTTCTTGACGACGACAAGTAGACGTTATTTGCTCGCTAATGGAAAGATGCTTGTGCGAGAAAAATTGTTGAAACAGGGAAGAAATGGCGATGCGGTGATTATTGTTCCGGTTACTTTAGATGGAGAAGTAGTTATGACTATTGAGCCTCGGGTACATACTAAAGAAGGAGTAGGAATTGGTTTTCCAGCTGGATATATCGAAAAGGGCGAAACGCCAATTATGGCAGCTAAGAGAGAACTTCAAGAAGAAACTGGTTATCAGGGACAGGAATTTACTTTGTTAGGCGGGTGTTATCAAGACGAAGGGTGTTCTAGTGCTTATAACTCTATTGTCTTAGCTAAAGGGTGTCTTAAAGTGTCAGAACAAATGCTAGATAAGGATGAATTTATTCATTATTTTATTTGTCGGGTAGACGAAGCGTACGAAATGTTAGATAATGGTATTATTAAGGGAGCAAATTCACAACTTGCCTTAGAAAAAGCCAAACAATATTTAAAAAGTTATTAGGAGGAAGAAATGAAAAAATATGGATTTGTACGAGTAGGAGCTAGTGTTCCTAAATTAGTAGTAGCCGATTGTACTTATAATCAGGAACAAATTGTTCAGGAAATGATGAAAGCTGTGAAAGAAGAAGTAGGAATTTTAACTTTTCCTGAATTATCGCTTACTGGCTATACATGTGGAGATTTATTTTTTCAACGGGATCTATTAACCGATGTTTTAGAACAGTTGAAAGTAGTTCTTAATGCGAGTGAAAAGTTAGAATTGATCACTATTTTGGGAATGCCACTTTCTATCGATAATCAGTTATTTAACTGTGCACTTGTTATTCAAAAAGGAAAAATCCTAGGTGTAGTACCTAAGACGTATATTCCTAATTATAATGAATTTTATGAACAAAGATGGTTCTCTTCTAGTCTTGATCTAATGAAAAAAGAAGTGGGGATTTTAGGACAGACGGTTCCTATTGGGACAGATCTTATTTTCCGCGATTTAGACTATTCGGAAATTTCTTTCGGTATTGAGATTTGTGAAGATTTATGGAGTGTTTTACCACCTAGTCAGGATTTGGCGTTAAATGGAGCGCATTTATTGTTTAATTTATCTAGTAGTAATGAGTTAATTGGTAAATATCAATATCGCCGTAGTTTAGTGTCTAATCAATCTAGTAAGTTGATAGCTGGATATGTTTATACATCGAGTGGTGTATTTGAATCTAGTAGTGATGTGGTGTTTTCTGGTCATGCTTTAATTAGTGAAAATGGGGCAATCTTAACAGAAAGTAAACGCTTTCAATTTGATAGCGAGATGTTAATTGCGGATATTGATGTTTTTAAGTTACATACCCTTAGAATAAAAGATATCAGTTATATGGGAATTCATCCAAGTAAACCTTGTCGTGAAATTATGGTTCATGTTCCAGATAGTTCTACTTTACGTCGTGATTATGAACGTTTCCCATTTGTTCCACATGATTTGACAAAAAGAACAGAACGTTGTCATGAGATTTTTCAAATTCAGGCTTGTGGTTTAGCCAAACGTCTCCATCATATTCACTGTGAGAAAACGGTTATTGGTATTTCAGGTGGATTGGATTCTACTCTTGCTTTTTTAGTTATTGTGGAAGCTTATAAAAAATTGGGAATTTCGACGAAAAATATTGTAGCGATTACCATGCCGGGATTTGGAACAACGAAACGAACTTTGGATAATGCGTTAAAGTTAATGAAGGCCTATGATGTAGAGGTAAGAGAAATTCCGATTGTAGAAGCTAGTTTATTACATATGAAGGATATTGGTCATGATCCAAAAGTTTATGATGTTGCCTATGAGAACATTCAAGCTCGAGAGAGAACTCAAATTTTAATGGATGTTGCGAATGAGGTTGGCGGAATTGTGGTAGGAACAGGAGACCTTTCCGAACTTGCGTTAGGATGGTGTACTTATAATGGTGATCATATGAGTATGTATGCCGTTAATAATAGTATTCCTAAGACATTAGTTAAGTATTTAGTTCGCTTTGTTGCGGATAGTGATGAAAAAGTAAAAGACATTCTCTATGATATTTTAGATACACCTATTTCTCCAGAGTTGTTGCCACCAACAGAAGAGGGCGAAATTGAACAAAAAACGGAAGATAAAATTGGTCCTTATGAACTTCATGACTTCTTCTTATATCACTTTTTCCGTTATGGGGCATCTTTAGATAAAATTTTATTCTTAGCGACTAAAACATTTGAACCTGATTATCAGGAAGAAGAGATTAAACAGTGGTTAAAAGTTTTCATCAAGAGATTTTTCTCACAACAATTTAAACGAAACTGTCTACCAGATGGTCCAAAAGTAGGAACAGTTAGCCTTTCTCCAAGAGGAGATTTAAGAATGCCAAGTGATGCGAGTGTTCGTTCTTGGCTTAAAGATTTAGATTAAAAAAGAGTCGTTTAATACGATTCTTTTATTGTATAAAGAAAACCACCAGATAGTCTGGTGGTTCAATGGAGCTTTAGCGATGAGTCTTTGATAAAAAAACTCCTTCTGCTATAATAAATTTGCGATTCGCCATTGCAAATTTATTATAGCAGAAGGAGGTCAATTTATGAAAAATGACATAAATAGTTTATCACATACATCGTGGAATTGTAAATATCATATTGTTTTTGCACCTAAATATAGAAGAAAAGTATTTTATGGAAATAATCGTTTGGAAATAGGAAAGATATTGAGAGAGTTATGTAGGTGGAAAGGTGTAAATATAATAATAGCAGAAGTATGTATAGATCATGCATATGTTTGTAGAAATTCCACCAAAGATGAGTGTCTCTTCTTTTATGGGATTCTTGAAAGGAAAAAGCAGTATAATGATATATGAACGATGGGGAAATATGAAATATAAGTACAGGAATCGAGAATTTTGGTGTCGAGGCTATTATGTAGATACGGCAGGAAAAAATGCCATTGCAATACAGAGATATATAGAGAATCAATTGAAAGAAGACGAAATAGCAGAACAATTAACAATAGATCAAATAGACCCGTTTACGGGTAGCAAGAAATAGGTTATGCAAGTGGCGGATCGTAGTATCGCTTTAAAGCGACGCCAGAGAACGAGCCTTATAGGCGCCAAAGAAAAACCACTAGCTAAGCTAGTGGATAATTATTCACCGAATAAATGAGAAACTTATTTTGATTTAGAAAGTGGTGTATATTAATGGATAAAAATGATGAAAATTATGTGTATTATCTTGTTGGTCAAAATTTAAAAAGATTGCGAAAGTTAAAACATTTTACTATTGCTAAATTTGCTATGGAGTGTAACTATAGTGAGGGTCTTATTATGAATATTGAAAGTCCTAATTATAAACAGACATTTAGTTTAGGAAGAGACTTCCGAAAATGTTGTGTAAATGGTAATTTTTACCTTCCGTACGAGGCATCAAAAGATGTCTCTTTTTCTTCATTATAACAGCTAGTAAAATCTTGTCAATGGATTTGCTGTTTGTTGTGTATATAAATTTTCAAAGAACTGTTTAAACTCCTAGATTCGACCCTCATAAATAATCGAAAGTTGATTATAAATCATATCCCAACCTTTTACTCTTCCAGTCCACTTTTTTGCTACATTAATTGTTGTTAAATAAAGTGTTTTTAAAAGTGCTTGTTCTGTTGGAAATACCGGCCTTTTTTTGTTTACTGCTTTGTATCTATTGTTTAAACTTTCAATGGCATTCGTGGTATACATGACCTTTCTAATCTCAGGAGAGAACTTATAGAATGTTGATAAAGAGTCCCAATTGTTTAGCCAACTATTGATGGCATGCGGATACTTGCTCTTCCATTTTTCTTCTAGTTTTAATAATTCTTCGTAGCCAGTTTCTTCTGTTGGTGCTTGATAAACTCCTTTTAAATCATTAGCCATTTCCTTATAATCTTTATAAGATACAAATTTTAAACTTGTCCTAATCTGATGTACAATACAACGCTGATATTCGCATTTTGGATAAACTGCATTAATAGCCTCTTTAATACCAGTTAGTCCATCTGCACACATGATTAAAATATCTTCCACTCCGCGATTCTTTAAGTCATTTAAGATGTTTGCCCAGATTTTAGCCGACTCATTTTCTCCAATTGTTATTGATAATACTTCCTTATTTCCTTCTTTACTAATTCCTAAAGTAATGTAAGCAGCTTTTTTTACAACACTTCCATTACTCCTAACATTAAAGTGCGTAGCGTCGATAAAAACAACCGGATAAACACTATCTAATCTTCTTTTTTGCCATTCTAGTATTTCTGGCATAATTCTATCCGTTATATCACTAATCATATCGTCACTTAAAGTACATCCGAATAATTCATATATTTGATCTTTGATTTCGTTTGTAGTCATTCCCAATGCATACATTGATATGATTTTATCTTCAAACCCATTAATGCTTTTCGCATAAGGTGGTAGTAAATCACTCTTACATTCTCCAAGTCTATCCCTTGGTATACTTACTGGTATTTCTCCATAAGTAGTTTTGATATTACGTTCTTTATAATATCCATTTCTACTATTACTGGAATTATTTTTTTCGTTCTTTGTATATCCTAATTTAGCTTCCATTTCTGCATCTAACATCTTCTGTAAAGCAGGGCCAAATAAATTTCTCATCATTTCTTGCATATCATCCATATTCTTAATTGTATGAGTTTTTATATACTCATCCATATAGTCATTTACTTCTTTTGGTAATTCATTTTTTCTCATAATAAAACCTTCCTTTTCTTATTTTATCATACCGGAAGGTTTTATTCTATTTACACAACTTTTTCTATACTCTCTTTAGGAACAATATGGAAGTTTGCTACAGTACTTGGTGTCGATGTTAGAGATTTATTTAAACCTTTAGATCAAGATGACTAAATTTATATTGTATTATTAGAATAAAAAATGCTACTATCAGTAATATTTCCTGATAGTAGCATTTTTATCTAGTTCTTTTTTCTTTTTCTTTTTCTTGGATGAAATCGTAAAAATCAGTTAAGTGATAGAAACTTTTTTCAATATCGTATTCTCCTTCAGTATTAAATAAATCAATAAAGGAGTAATCATTATTTTCAAAGGCAACGAGACGTTCTTTTTCTTGTTCTAAAGTGGCTATTTGTTCTGGTGTCATGTTTATTGGTCCAGCTAAGACGATTCCTGTTCTTAATTTATCTTTGGATATTTCTTGGTTATTTAATATGATTATGGTTCCACTTTTCGCAAAGTTATCGATTTGTCGATGAATTTCCCAAGTATCGTCGTAGGGAATATTTAGTTGTTGAAACCAGGAAGTAGGATATACTTCACTTAAGAAACTATCTGAGTGCCAGACATGATTATCTTCTTCATTTCGTTCAACTCTAGGGAGCCATTTTCCGAATTTCGTGTATTCACCGTTCGGAGCGATGATTATTCCTAATTCTTCCATATTATCCTCTACTTTCTTACACTAACTATAACATAATTCTTAAAATAATTGAAGCTAGAGATAGGAATTTTCGATTTCGGCAGTTTGAAAGTTTGTATTATTGAAGTCTGTTGCGACGACGTAAAGTGTGATTAAACCAGCTGTTAGAGATAGGAAAGAAGCAAATATCTGAGATTTTAGAGAGGATGTATTTTGGTTAGTGTCTTTAGCTAGTTGATAGCTCTTATAATTCAGATATAGGAACCAAAGAATGAGTAAAACAATAAAAACTTTGTTAATTAAGGCGATGATTTGTGATTTCTCATTCGTTAAAAATTCCTCTTGATTTAGCGCTTTTTTTCTTTGATTGGCGATAATAATAATCGATACAATAAGCGAGAGAATATATAATATACATCCGACTAATTGGCCATCTATGATAAATAGTTGTTGATTAGTTAGTTTTTGTTCATTCATTGGCTACCTCTTTTTAAAATATTGGTTGAATTAAGAAGTAAACACTCGTAAGTCAAAAAAAATATAAAACTATCGA
>ERZ1643251.1438-NODE-1438-length-27008-cov-7.300375_pt1 | contig 27008 bp, 16 predicted proteins | sample MGYA00579261_ERZ1643251 | MGnify/ENA primary metagenome ERZ1643251 (study PRJEB29033, sample SAMEA4952267) | chicken gut metagenome | biome: Broiler Chicken; feature: Gastrointestinal Tract; material: Caecum | place: Ireland | collected 2018 | study: Broiler... | reverse complement strand
TTTGTGCTGATTGCCGTTTTTTCTTGACTTATGCAAATTTCTCTTGACTTTTAGCGCTTTCAGACTGGCTTTCAGACTGGCGCTATGTGGTGGAAAAAAGTAAATATTAACGATTGCAACGGACCGGGCTGGGCTGTATACTAATGGTATATGGCACGGCCTTTGGCCTGGAAGGAGGTCTTCATGGCAAAAAAAACGAAGAATTATCTTGATTTTGTGCCGGTTTACAACCCGGAGTTAGAATGGACCGCCGACAGAGACGGTTTGGTGACCGTCCACATAATGCATAAAGGGGTCTGCGCCGCCATTGCCCAGAAATTCTTCCACACGCCCCGGATCAGCCACATCCATTTGGACCGTTACGGCAGCTATTTGTGGCAGCAGATCGATGGGAAAAAGGATGTGGGACAGCTGGCCGATGAGATACGGGCGCACTTCGGTGAGGCAGCCGAGCCCCTATATGACCGGTTGGTGCAGTATATGCAGACGTTGCGCAATCATCGCTTCATTTTCTTTCTGGGAAAGGACCGGATGAAGTGATGGACAAGGGAGAAATCCACGGAATTGCCGCCAGCGACCCGGCGATTTTGCCGGGGCGGCGGTCAACCATATGACGGAGCAGCGGCCGCTGGAACAGACGTCCGACGGCCGCTGCTGCCTGCGGCTTTGCGCCGCGGAAAGGAGCGTTTAAAACTATGAGAGTATTGGAACATCTGGAGCCGAAACGGGTTTTTGCACTGTTTGAGGATATGTGCGCCATTCCCCACGGCTCCTTCCATACAAAGGCCATCAGCGATTGGTGCGTAGCCTTTGCCAAGGAGCGGGGCCTGGAATACTACCAGGACAGCGCCAATAACGTGATTATCATCAAGCCTGCAACACCCGGCTATGAAAATGCCCCGACCATGATTCTCCAGGGCCACCTGGACATGGTCTGTGAGAAGGACGCCGACTGTCAAAAGGATATGGTCACCGAGGGTCTGGATTTGGCTGTGGATGGCGATTGGGTTTACGCCAAGCGTACCACTTTGGGCGGCGATGATGGCATTGCCGTGGCTATGGCTATGGCCATTCTCGACGACAACACCTTGGAGCATCCCCGCATTGAAGCTGTGTTCACCACCGATGAAGAGGTGGGCATGCTGGGCGCCATGGAGCTGGACGTTTCGCCCCTCCAGGGCCGTATGCTGCTGAATATCGATTCTGAGGTGGAGGGCGTGTTTACCGTCAGTTGTGCCGGCGGCTGCCGCGCCCATTGCACCCTGCCTGTCACACGGGAAGGTTTTCACGGTGCCGGTCTCCATGTGAGTGTCGAAGGACTCCAGAGCGGTCATTCCGGTGTGGAAATCCACAAGGGCCGGGCCAACGCCAATGTCATTCTGGGCCGTGTTCTGCGGGCTGCCGCTGCGGTATCGGACCTGCGCCTTGTGTCGGTGCGAGGCGGCGTCAAGGATAACGTCATTCCTGCCAATGCCGTGGCCCACGTCATTGTCTCCGACGAGACGGCGGTCCGGGCCGCCTGGACGGCACTGGAGCGGGATTTGCAAAACGAGTTCCGGGTCACTGACGGAAACCTCCGGCTGACGGTGACCGCTGCCGATACGGCTCCGGCCATGGACAAATCTTCCACGACCCGCGTGATGACGCTGCTGACCTGTACCCCCAACGGTGTCCAGGTCATGAGCGCCGATATTGAAGGGTTGGTGCAGACGTCGTTGAATCTGGGCGTGCTGGCGACCGAGAGCGACAGCGTTTTGGTCTCCTACAGCATCCGCAGCAGTGTGGAATCCCAGAAGCGCATGATGCAGGATAAGGTGGTCTGCCTGGTAGAACAGCTGGGCGGCTCGGTGGAGCTCAGCGGCGATTATCCCGGATGGGCCTACCTGGAAGATTCTCCCCTGCGGGAAAAGATGGTGGCGCTGTTCCGGGAGCAGTACGGACGGGAGCCGGAAATTGAGGCCATCCACGCCGGTTTGGAGTGCGGTCTGTTCTCCGGCAAGATGCCGGGGCTGGATTGCGTCTCCATTGGTCCCGACCTCAAGGATATCCACTCTGCACGGGAGCGTATGAGCATTGCGTCGGTCCAGCGGGTATACGCCTTTGTGACTGAACTGCTGCGGCGCAGTAAGTGAGGAATGGATATGGGAGAAATCGTATCGTTTCCCGGCAATGAGCCGGAGGAGCTGGACTTTGCGGACATGGACGAGGACCAGCTGCGGGCGTGTCTTGAGGAATTGCGGGACCGTCTGGCGGATCTGGACCGGCAGGAACCGGCGGACATGAACAGCGAAGCCTATGAGACTTGGGCCGAGGAGCATGAGGACCTGGAAGATATGATGGACGAGGTCCTGGAGCTGCTGGATTGAAGAAATAAAGGAACTGGGTCCGGTGCGGAACGAAATCGTTCTGTACCGGACCCAGTGGCATCGTATGGCGGTAAGGGAAGAAGATAAAAGTTTTACTCGATTTTTTCAAAAAATCGCGGGGTCCAGGGGCAGAGCCCCGTTCGCCCCGCGCACGGGGCGAAACACCCCAAGCGTCTTCAAGCGCCATCCACAGATGGCGCAATCCCCAGGGCGCAAGCCCTAAGGCCACCGTCCCCACCCCATAGCGGGTGGTGGACGGTGGCCTTTTTGTTATGCCGTCACGGCTGTTTCCATAGGTTTCAAAACCTTGCGGTTGACGCGGCGGAGGAACAGCAGACAGCACAGGACGGTAGCGATTTCCGCAATGGGGAACGCCCACCAAACCATGTTCACATCACCGCTGAGGGACAGGAGATAGGCTACCGGCAGCAACACGATGATCTGACGCACAAAGGAGACCAACAGGCTGTAGATGCCGAAGCCCAACGCTTGGAATACCGAAGAAATAACGATGCAGAAACCGGCAAAGATAAAACTGAGACTCAGGGTTTTCAGCGCCGGGACACCGATAGCCAGCATATTTTCCTCGGCTTCAAACAGCAGCAGCATTTGGGCCGGGAACAGCTGCATAATGCACAGACCCACCAGCATCATAACCACGGCGGTGAGGACTGCCAGCTTCATGGTGTGTACCATGCGGTCCTTGTGCCGTGCGCCGTAGTTGTAGGCGATAATGGGAACCATACCGTTGTTCAGGCCGAACACCGGCATAAAGACAATGCTTTGCAGCTTGAAATACACACCGAATACTGCCGCCGCCGTGGAGACAAAGGACATAAGGATACGGTTCATACCGAAGATCATCACGGAGCCGATGGCCTGCATGATGACCGACGGAACGCCAATGGCCAGAATCAGTTTGAGGATGGACCAGCGGGGGCGGAAGCCGCGGAAGGAGAAGGAAAGTTCCTTATTGTGCCACAGATTGAAGACCAGAGCCAGAACGCAGGCCACGAACTGACCGAAGACCGTAGCCGCCGCCGCACCAGCAATGCCCATTTTCGGGAAGCCGAAATAGCCAAAAATCAAAATGGGGTCAAAAATAATATTGATGACCGCGCCCACACCCTGGGAAATCATGGTGTCCAGGGTCCGGCCCGTGGCCTGCAGCAGCCGCTCCAGGGTGATCTCAAAGAACTGGAAGCAGCACAGAATCAGGCAGATGGACACATAGGTGGTGCCGCCCTCAAAGATTTCGGGAATATCCGTCTGACTGGCTATAAAGGCACGGGAGCCGAAAATACCCACCAGGGTAAAGCCGATGACCACCAACGCGATGAGAAAAATACCGTTGAGGGCCACATGGCCGGCCTTTTTGTGGTCGCCCTCGCCCAGGCTGCGGGAGACCATGGAGTTGATGCCCACGCCGAGACCGGTGCTGAACGCGATCATTAATGTCTGCATGGGGAAGGCCAGCGAAACGGCTGTCAGGGCGTTTTCGCTGATTTTTGCCACATAGATGCTGTCCACCACATTGTATAAAGCCTGAATAATCATAGCGATGATCATAGGCAGGGCCATACTGAACAGCAGCTTGCCCACCGGCATGGTGCCCAGCTTTTCACTGTTGGAAGCGGGCGTCTGGTTGCTACGTTGTTGTTCCAATGTTTTTCTTAAACCTCGATTCTCTTTCATGTTGAAATAGCCATGGTTATTGTATCGGAAAATGTCGAAGCGGTCAATGGGCAGAGTGATATAGGCACTGAAAAAGAAATTGTGGAGTAATATTATAATGTATAGGGTAAGGCAGGAGTTCTTCCAACCCTGGCAGGAAATACGAAAAAGGCCGCCGTCCGCCACCTCTTAGGGGGTGGGGACGGCGGCCTTACGGCTTCGCCGTGGGGATTGCGCCATCTGCGGATGGCGCTTGGGGACGCTGGGGGAGTTCACCCCGTGCGCGGGGCGGGGGTTTCGCCCGCTGCGGCGGGCGACCGGGGCTCTGCCCCTGGACCCCGGAATTTTTTTGTAAAAAAATTCAGTAAAAACTTTAATTATGGTTATTCAGAGAATAACAGCTGCGCATAAGTAGGGAAGGGCCACCGCTGGGCCGGAATCAGCGTTTCCAGCAAATCGGCATCCCGCCGCAGAGCATCCATGTGGGAAAGCACCGTGTCATGATAGTACGCTGCCTGTTCGGTAATGGATTCCGGCAACTGGTCCAGGCTGCGCTCCAGCAGTGCGGCGCCGCCATGCAGACCTTCGGCCAGCGCCGTCAGCTGCCGGATGGTCTCCGTCTCCACCGCACAGCTGAGACCGGGGACCGCTGCCTGCTTGGACACCACCGCGTCCGTCAGCTCGTGGATATAGGACAGGGCCGTGGGCAGGATTTGCCGCCGGACCATATCCAGCGCCGTCTGGGCTTCGATGTGGATTTTCTTGCAGTAGGCTTCAAAGTGAATTTCGTTGCGGGCGCGGATTTCCGTTTCGGTGAACACGCCGTGGTTGGTGAAGAGAGCAACGTTCTCCGGCTTGAGGTAGACGCCGAAGGCTTCCGGCGCGCTGCGCAGGTTGGACAGGCCCCGGCGCTCCGCTTCCACAATCCAGGCGTCCTCGTAGCCGTTGCCGTTGAAGAGAATGCGGCTGTGCTCTTTCAAGGTCCGCACTACCAACGCGTGGAGGGCGGCGGTAAACTCTTCGGCCTGCTCCAGCTCGTCGGCAAACTTCCGCAGTTCCTCGGCCATGATGGTATTCAGGGCAATGTTGGGACCGGCAATGGACTGGGAGGAACCGGGCATCCGGAATTCAAACTTGTTGCCGGTGAAGGCCACCGGAGAGGTCCGGTTCCGGTCGGTGGTGTCCTGGGGAATGTGGGGCAGGGTGTCCACGCCGATGGACAATGTCCGCTTTTCCGCTTCGGTGTAGCTGGTGCCGTGAATCAGGGCATCCACAATGGCCATCAGCTCATCGCCCAGGAATACGGAGATAATGGCGGGAGGGGCTTCGTTGGCGCCCAACCGGTGGTCGTTGCCCGCCGAAGCCACGGAGCACCGCAGCATTTCCTGGTACTCGTCAACGCCCTTTATAAACGCGGCCAGGAACAGCAGGAATTGGGCGTTCTGGCTGGGGGTTGCGCCGGGAGCAAAGAGGTTTTTGCCCGTGTCGGTAGCCAGGGACCAGTTATCGTGTTTGCCGGAACCGTTGACACCGGCAAAGGGCTTTTCATGGAGCAGGCACACAAAGCCGTGACGGTCGGCCACCCGGCGCATGGTCTCCATGGCCAGCTGGTTGTGGTCGCTGGCCGTGTTGGCGTCGGAGAAAATGGGGGCCATCTCATGTTGGGACGGGGCCACCTCATTGTGCTTCGTCTTGGACAGAACGCCCAGCTTCCAGAGTTCCTCGTCCAGGTCTTGCATGTAGGCGGCAACCCGGGGCGTAATAGCGCCGAAATAGTGGTCCTCCAACTCCTGGCCCTTGGGGGGCTTGGCGCCGAAGAGGGTGCGGCCGCAGAACCGCAGGTCGGGACGCTGGGCAAAGAGGGATTTGTCGATGAGGAAATACTCCTGTTCGGGGCCGACGCTGGCGGTGACCCGCTTGGATTCCGTATCACCGAACAGCCGCAGAATGCGGATGGCCTGCTTGCTGACGGCATCCATGGACCGCAGCAGGGGTGTCTTCTTATCCAGTGCTTCGCCGGAGTAGGAGCAGAACACCGTGGGGATGTACAGGGAACCTTCTTTGATAAAGGCGAAGGAGCTGGGGTCCCAGGCAGTGTAACCGCGGGCTTCAAAGGTGGCGCGGAGACCGCCGGAGGGGAAGGAGGAGGCGTCGGGTTCGCCGCGAACCAGCTCTTTGCCGGAGAAATCCATAATGACGCGGCCGCCCTCAATGGGACTGATAAAGCTGTCATGCTTTTCGGCGGTGACGCCGGTCATGGGTTGGAACCAGTGGGTGAAGTGGGTGGCGCCACGGTCCGTGGCCCATTCCTTCATGGCCTCAGCGATTTCATTGGCAACGGTCAGGGGCAGGGTGGTACCGTCCCGCAGGCATTGCTTCCAGGCCTGGAAGGTGCTCTTGGACATGTACTGCTGCATAGCGGCCTCGTTAAAGACCATGGAGCCGAACAGTTCGGGAACCTTTGCTGCGCTTGTTTTCATAACACACACTTCTTTCTCAGAGAATGGATTCCAGCCCGGCGGGAGTGTTCCCGCCGGTGCGGGTGAGCAAATACTATGGTAGGGCGCGGTATACTGATATGGGTTGCCGATGGTGCGGCAGCGGTACACTTAGAAACCGCTGGCGCCGTAGTTGGCCAGAACGCGGGCCGAGGGGTCGGAGACGTTGCAGCCCTTCCAGCTCTTGTTGGGCATCCAAAAGTCGGCAATCATATGGGCCTGACCGGGGTAGTACTTTTCAAAAATTTCCCGGTACAGCAAACTTTCCTTTGTAAAGGGGGTGGCGAAGGAATAGCGGCGGCGTTTGCGCTCAAATTCCTCGGCGGTGTATTGGGTCTCGGCGTACTCCTTCAGATCATCCACCATGGAGTGGCCCACGGCGTCGGAGAAGGCGGCCTTTTCCCGGTAGAGAATGTCGTGGGGCAGCCAGTCGCCCTCAAAGGCGTGGCGCAGCAGGTACTTGCCTTTTCCGTAGGTGTTGAGCTTTTTGGCCGGGTGAATAGCCATAACATATTTGACAAAATCCAGATCACCAAAGGGAACACGGGCCTCCATGGAGTTGACGCTGATGCACCGGTCCGCCCGAAGCACATCGTACATGTGCAGTTCGGAGAGCCGCTTTTGGGATTCTTTCTGGAACGCCTCCGCCGACGGGGCGAAGTCCGTGTACTTGTAGCCGAACAGCTCATCGGAGATCTCACCGGTCAGCAGCACTCGCACGTCGGTCCGTTCGTGGATGGCCTTACAGCAGAGATACATACCCAGGCTGGCCCGGATGGTGGTGATGTCGTAGGTACCCAGCAGGGCAATGACTGTTTCCAGTGCATCGAGTACTTCCTGCCGCGTCATGGAAATCTCCATGTGCTCGCTGCCGATGTAGTCGGCCACCTGGCGGGCGTATTTCAGGTCAATGGCGTCGGTGTCCATGCCGATGGCGAAGGTCCGCAAGGGCTTATCGGTGAGCTTGGCGGCGATGGCACAGACTAGGCTGGAATCCAGTCCGCCGGACAGGAGACAGCCTAAAGGGGCGTCGGCGTCCATGCGTTTTTCCACAGCGGCGACCAGCTTCCGGTGAATCTGTGCGCAGACGGTTTCCAGATCGTCGGTACAGTACCGGTCCACCCGGGTGATGTCGCAGTACCGGACGAATTGGCCGTGGGCGTAGTAGTGACCGGGTGGGAAAGGGAAGATCTCCCGGCAGATGCCCACCAGGTTTTTGGGCTCGCTGGCAAAGACCAGGGAGCCGTCATCCAACGCGCCGTAGTAGAGGGGCCGGATACCGATGGGGTCCCGGGCGGCAATGAGGGAGTCGGTTTTGTGATCGTACAGCACCAGAGCAAATTCGGCGTCCAGCATGGAGAACATATCCAGGCCGAATTCCCGGTACATAGGCAGCAGAATCTCACAGTCGGAATCGCTGTGGAAGGTGTACTTGCTGGACAGGGCCGCTTTCATCCGGCGGAAGCCGTACAACTCGCCGTTGCACACCACATAGTCGCCGTCCAGCTCGAAAGGCTGCATACCCTCGTCGGTGAGACCCATGATGGCCAGCCGGTGAAAGCACAGGTACCCGCTGCCGGTGTCAATCATGCGGGTGCAGTCGGGACCGCGGGAAATGGTCTGGGCGAATTGCCGGCGGACGGTTTCCACCGGGATGGACTTGGAACTAAAACCCATAATTGCACACATTTGGAAATCCCTCCAAAAAATAAAATTGCAGCCAGTAAGTCCTAAAAACGATTAGGACGAATCAGCTGCAAATCCGCGGTGCCACCTAATTTACTGCATAACGCAGTCACCTTTCTCGGGCTCCAACAAGCCCATACGGCGTAACGTGCCGTCCACGGCGCCCCTACTGACCCACGTTTGGGCGTTCAGTTTGCTGCTCCGGAGTGTTATTCCCGACGGTGTCCGATGCGGGGTTTCCACTGTCTCCCGCTCACTGTGACCGACCTTCCGAGGTACTTGTCTCCCTCAACGCATTTGGTTTTATGAACTTGATGGACGCATTCTAGCACCAGAAAAAACCATTGTCAATAGGTTTTTTAGAAATTTCTTTGTGAGATTGGCTAAAAAATTTTGGCCCAGTTTGTGCATTGTTTTGCTGTGGGTTTGAAAAAACTGGGTAAATGGGATAAAAGAGTGGTAAATTGATATCTTAAAAATTACAGTATAAAGCATTGTTGTAATAAAGAAAAAATGGGGCAGAACGGCCGCAAGTCATCTGCAACGGCACTCGTAGGGTGGATACATCATCGGACACGGTACGACATAAGGCCGCCGTCCACCACCCCGTGAGGGGTGGGAACGGCGGCCTTCGGCTTTGCCGGGGATTGCACCATCTGCGGATGGCGCTTTGGGACGCTGGGGGATTTCGCGCCGTGCGCGGCGCGGGTATTTCGCTGGCTGCGGCCAGCGGGTATTTCGCCCGCTGCGACGGGCGACCAGAGGCTCTGCCTCTGGACTCCGCGATTTTTTGAAAAAAATCGAGTAAAACTTTAATTTTTGGGTGCATCAGGGGACATGGTGTGCAGCATATTGGCGGCATAGCCGTCCAACCGCATCAACATCTCCGGGTCCGCCAGAGCCGAACCGGGGTCATTAGCCGTCTGAGCCAACAGAAACCGGGGCGGCAGAATTAGCCCCTTATTGAGACACAGCGCCCCCAAAACCTGCTGGGCCACCAAATCACCTCCACTGTACCCCGACACCACTACCGCCCAAAGGTAGGTATGGTGCAGCGGATGAAACAGCTGCAAACTGGTGAGCCGGTTGATAAACGCCATGATATTGGCGCTGACCGAATCGTTGTAATTGGGACACAGCAGCAACAGCGCGTTGCATTCCGTCACCGCCGGATACACCTGGTCCACCATACTGCCACCGTAAAAGCAGGAATTTTGCTGGGCATAGTGGGCACACACCGTATAGGAGCAGCCCCGGCAGTCGTGGACTGTGCCGTTGCGCAGAGACAGCTCTGTACAGTCGCACCGGTCCGCCAGCCGCGCTTCAATCTCCCCGCCCAATGCCAGAGTGTTGGAGGTTTTCCGGTCCGAAGCGTGGAGCGTCAGCACCTTGGGACGCTCATAGACCGGCGGCACAAAGGACGACAGCCGCTCTACCAGCTCCCGTGCCATGGCGCGATAGGCGTGGAGCCGGTCCGTGCCCCGGCGGCGGCATTGAATGTCAAAATTCCGCAGGGAACCCGTGGCTTCCACCAGCGGTTTTCCTGGGAAAAGGCACCCGGCCCCATTGGCCGCCAGTACCAGCATTTGGGCCGCCTGTTTGGTGTAAAATTCACCATCTCCGTCCATCAGCACCGCACCCGTGGAACCGTCCAGGGGAAGCGCCCCCGAGCGCAGCAGACGCAGCAGACGGCAAAAGTCCTCGTCCAACCCATCGGGACCCAGGGACACGGCAAAGAGTACCCGCCGCCCTACAAGGGGCGGCAGCGTATCCAGGGTACAGACCGTGTGGGCCGCTGCCGCCAGGGCATATTCCAGCACACCGGCCAAGCGTTGGTGTTGGCCCACGGAGACGGCCACCACCTCATCCATCGTAATCAAACTCCCGCAGCGCTTTGTGAACCGCTTCGATACGGCTGTAGAGGGTGGGGTGGAGGGGACGGCGCAGCAGTTGGGGACCCTTCTTTGTCAGACGGCTGTAGCAGCCCAGATAGGCCTCGTCCAGGGGCAGCGCGCCGGGATGCCATTGGCCCGTCACGGTCCGCAGAATGCTGATGGCCGCCGACGAAAGGCCGGGGGCAATATAGGGCTTGAAGCCCAGTTCCCGCACCGCCAGATTGGCCGTCACAGTGTCCTTGGTCAGCGCACAGGACAGCTCGTGGTCATAACCGTCTCCTACATCATTGGCCACAATCAGCGATTGACCGTGGGGGCCAAAAACGGCCACCCGGTCTTCGTCCAAGCCCCGCTTCCGGGCGTAAAATTTTGCACGGGCTTCCATGACGCCCAGGCCGTAGCCCTGAATCTGCTCGGGAAGCAGCCCATGGAAATCCAGGGTACCGTCATCGGTTCGGTTGCTGTTTAAGAACACAGACCGGGCCAAATGGTCCACTGGGTCGGAAATCTGGCAGAAAAGGCCACAAAATCCCGTTTCTCTGGCCTGCCGGGCGTAATCCCGCAGCAGGTCCCGGTTGGCTCCATATTGGACCATACGCACGTCTTTGACCTCGCTGCCCACCGGCGGCACTGCCTTGGAAGCCGTAAAGAGGAACACGTCACAGTCGAACAACGCTTCGGCGGACCGGGCAACAATACGGGGCATTTTTCGTCCGTCATAGGTGGACAAAACCTGATTCAATTCCAGACAGTAGCGGTGCATCAGCGGTTCGTAAAAATCGAATACGCCGATTTCCTCGATGCAGTCACCCAGCAGCGTCAGACCTGTTAAGACCGTGCCGCCCACATCGCCCAGGCCCGCCACCGTCAGCCGCAGACCCGTGGTTTTTGGATGGAGAAACCGTTCCAGAACCTCGAAACACCGGTCAAACGCTGTGTTGAGTACTGTGGCCCCATGGGCCAGAATCACCGGGTCCAGGTCCGGGTCCAGGCAGCCCGTGGGGGACGGCAGCAGCAGACCCGGCCCCTCCGGCTCCATCACCTCCGCCGGAGTGGTAACAGCGTAGATGCCCCGGCTGTGGAGGGGGTCCCGATGGACCAGCAGCACCAGCGGGTCAAAGGGTGTGCTCGTTGGAACCGCGCCCTCGGGCAGACGGCCTCCTAAGTCAGCGCAGCAGATGCCGCGCCAGGTGTAACAGGGTATCACTGGAAATCAGCCTCCTTGCAGATGCGCCGCAGCGTGGCAATGTCATCCTCCACATAGGACGAGGCGGGCATCCCTAAATTGTATTGCAGATGCCGCCCCTTGTCGGGCAGACGGGGCCGGTGCAGCGCCTCAGCCAGCCGCGTCAGCGTCAGGGACGTGGAGAACACGGCCTGATGGCGCTCCTCCAGCGCCAGTAAAATGTCCCGTGCGTTTTCCAGCGCCGTCATGGACAGAACCCGCAGGCCCCGTTCCGACGCGCCCCGGATGTATTCGGGGAACTCATAGGGGAGAATCAGATTGATGGAGGACAGCATGCCCTCGGTCTGCCGCTGGCCCGCGGTGCTGTCGCCGCCCAGGAAGGGATACAGCTGGCTTTCCGTGAACCAATAGGACAGGTTGGGAATGAAATATTCACATTCCACCTGCCGGTGCTGCAATTGCATCAAATCCTTGCCGCGGCCCGACATAAGACCCACAATAATGCGGTCAATGGCCACATCCTCCTCCTTGAAAATGGGGTCCAATTTTTCCATCCGGTAGCCCTTGTGGAGCAGGTCGTCCACCAGCAGTACAGGACGGCGGAAAGACTTGATGGTCCGTGCCTGATTGTGCAGATTGGAGTAGCCCGGATACTGGACAATGTCAAAATGGCGCAGGGACGGACTGTAAACCTTGTCCACATGGAGGGTTTTGGTGACGGTGTTGGGCACAATTTCTCCCGACAGGATTTTGCCGTAGGGCACGCACATATAGGGGCCCAGACGCCGCTGTCCGGCGGGGACATCCAGAACGCCGTTACAGGCCTGGACTTTCATCAAAACGGCCTGGTTCAGCAGCTCCGCGTCAAAGGTCAGCACCAGCCGTCCAGGGAACAGGCCCGCCAGCGCCCGGCGCATCCGGGGTCGGGTGGCCAGAACGGCGGCGCGAACGGCGGGGTCATCGTGGTGGGGCTCTTTAATCCAGAGAAAGACGTCCTGAATCAGCGCCAGGGGCATGCGCATGTCCACCACCAGGGTGTGACTGCTGCCCGGCACCGGCTGGAAGCCCAACTCCGGCAGTAAGTCGTACAGGGGGTCTGAGGAATCGGCGCTGCGGAACAGCGCATAGGTGTGGTCGTCCAGAAGACTGCGGACCAGCAGCTCATTGATCATGGCCCGGCACACTTCCCGGTTGTGGGAAACGTCCTGGACCGCGTCCACCATCAGAACCCGGCCCGACGTGTGCTGCCGCACATAGTCAGCGTCCTCTAAGGTTCCCAGTGCGTCATACAGGGCCGACGCCCGAACCGTGTGGCCCGTGGCCCAGCCCCGCAGCCGTCCGGTGGTCCGGGAGAGCATTTCCACGGTGAACCGTTCCTCGTCCGCAGACAGGGCGGGACAACGGTCCTGCAGCCCTTCGGGAATGCCGCGCTGCCAGCGGAAGTACAGCTCTTGGGGCGCCAGCACGTTTTTAAACTGGGGCGCCCGGAGGTATAGGCCGTTTTCATAGATGTAATTCTGTACCATGGGGTCCACCAGCATGGAGATATCCATGTTTTTGTCCACATATTCGCGGATGCGGGTGGAACTGACCGTTTCATAGTAGGCGGGCAGGGACAGCAGCGTTAACTTTCCACGGATGATATCGGAGATGGGTTTGCCGTCCCGCGGTGTCGCCTCGTCTTCGTCCCGGCAGAAGATGACATGGTTGTATTCGGCGGCAGAGCCCGGCTCTGTGGAGCGATAGGCCGAGGCATTGCGGATCACGTCGCTGCCTGCCACAAGGTATAATTCCTGTTGGGGGAACAGGGAGCGCAGATGGGCCAGATCGGCGGCCATGGCGATGTTTACCGGCACATCATCGGGGAACACATACACATCCAGCTGGTCCGCCGTGGACATGGAAGCGATTTGCCGCCGCTGGAGCTTGGGCAGGGTCCGTTTGCTCCAGGAGAACTCGTCGATGGCCAGATAGACATCAAAGCCCAATGCGTGGATTTCCTCCACAATGCGCTTGTGGCCCGTGGAGAAGGGGTCGAAGGTGCCGGGGAAGAAGGCCACAGGCCGCAGGGGCGGGTAGGGGAAGTCGCCCAAATCCACCTGACACTGAATCAGGAACCGGTACAGATGGTTCAGCGTGGCGGCACGGGTGAAGAAGGTCAGCTGATCATCCCGTGGCTCGCACAGCAGCGTCAGCAGCTTCTTGCCGATTTGCAGGAAATAGGACTGGCGCACCGGCAGGGGCAGACTGTCTTCGCCCAGTACATCCTTGCAGAGGACCGACAGGGCTGTTTGATGAATGGTGTTGTCATAGTGGGCAACGCCCGTCAGCAGCAAGCCGATGACACGGGTCACCAGCGGGTCGCCGTCCCGGCCGGAGCGGGCCAGCTCACAGAGAATGACGCCCAGCGTCAGCAGCGCCGCCCGGGCGGGAGAGACGCTGGAAGCCCGCACAAAATCCTCCAGGAAGGCAAGACCTTCCTCCACTTCTTTCATGGGCAGACGGCACAGCAGCGTGCCGAGATATTTGGGAATATACCGGGAAATCTCCTCCTGACCCGTTTCCAGTTCCCGCAGCAGATCCACGACAATTTCGTTCCGCTGGTCTGTGGTCAGCAGATCGGAAATCTCCACCAAGCCCTGACCGGCCTTCATGCGGACGGGCAGATGCTCGCTGACCGACAGCAGATTGGACAGGTGGGTGGCCGTGTGGAAGGCCGAGGACGGATCCAGCCGGGCGTCATCACACAGCAGGTCAATGTGGGTGATCTTGACGCTCCAGTGGACGGCGTTTTTGAGGTTGGCCAGATACAGTTGGGACACGGGCACCGTCAGAGACAGGGAGCGGAGATGCCCCATGGCCGTCCATAGACGGCTCACCAGATAGCGTACAGCGCTGTCGTCGCTGTCTCCCACGGCGTGGAGGGTCTGCTGAATGTGAAGGGGCGCGGCGGCCACACCGGAGGCCAGCAGATGCTCCATGGCCAGCAGACCCGCAATGGCCAACCGCTGTTCGCCACCGTTCAGCATCCGGCCCACGGCGTCGATGGAGCGGAGTACCTGATCTTCCGTCAGCAAAGAGACGGGAATGTGGCACAGGGTATCCATGAGAATGAACCGGTCATCACCCTGGGCGTCCCACAGCCGGTCCAGAATCGGTTGGAGATAGTGGGGCGCTTCCTCGGCGGTGCAGTAGGCGAACAGGTTTTCCGCGATGATTTTTACGGAGTTGGAAATCCGGATGGCGTGCTTGGCCGAGATTTTGTGGTCCGGATGGAGACAGTCCTCCAGATACGATTCCCACAGCTCCACCGATTCCGTCAGAAAGGCCAGCAGAGTGGGGGCCATGGCTTCATGGGGGGCGTTGGCCGGCAGCTCCTTGCGGTACCGGGGGCCGCTGTTGGCCAGAATCCGGCCCATAAGCTTGGCGGCCCGGCGGCGCACGTCGCCCTGCTGGTGCATCAAAAGCTCATAGAGAAAACTCAGAACCCGGCGCTTGTTGGCGCCGGTCATGTAGGTGTGATACTCGGTAAACAGATGGAGGTACGTCCGAATGCGGTTGAGACTTTTTTCGCTGCGGGCCGATTCCAGCAATTGTTCAAAGGATGCATCCACGGTGATGGTGTGCATCAGCGTCACGTTGTTGGTAAAGGTCAAATCCCGCAATGCGTCCACCGTCTCCGGCAGACTCCGTAGGGCTGCGTCTTTCCAGGGCGGCGCCGGCTGCAGCGCCGGGGCGTCGGGGTCGATGCCACGGGTGTGAAGAAACTCCTCAAAATCCCGCAGCTTGCAGTATACCGTCCGGTAGCGCCGCTGTTTGGCCTCGGTCATATCGGCCAGCTTGGAGAAAATCATGTCGTAGGAATCGGCCAGAGAGTAGATGCGTACCACTTCCTTGCCGTTTTCCCGCGTGCCGCGGACCCGAAAATCGGCGTAAATGAGAATCAGCGATTCCAGGGGCAGATTCTCAAATTCCAGGTCCCAGGTGGAATGGTTGGCGGCTGTGTGGGCAATGGTGGGGCAGTTGTGCTCTGCCAGCCATTGGTAGGTGAAGTAATAGTGAAGATAGGGAATCCGCCGGGCATCGGCACCCCGGCAGCCGAATTTGCCAGTGTCATGGCTCAACGCCGCAGCGCTGACCAATGCCACATCCACAGGAAGCCCTGCGGCGGCGGCCTGCCGGGCCGTGGTCAGTGCCACATGGTGGACGCCGATGGTATGGGATGCCGGGTCAAAGGGCATCACTTCCCGTCCAATGCGCATCAGCAGAGGGAAGCAGGAGGAGCGGACTGCGTCGAGAAACCGTCCATATTCCTCCCGGACCCGGCTGGTGCGCAGCTCCTCATGGGTCAGCAAGGGGATATCGGTCAACGGGTCATAGGGGCAGCGGGTCCGCTCCTGGAGCAGCAGCCGGTCCAAAACGGCGCAGTAGAACCAGGCGGCCTGCTGCTGGGCCCGGGTGTCGGCGGGGCGGTTGGGGTCGGGGAAAAGCCGGTGGCTCAGATAGCCGTAAAACCACAAAAGCCAGCCGCCCTCCGGTTCCGGCGTCAGTCCGTCCAGAACGGGACGGCACAGCTGCAATACATCGGCACAGGATACGCGGCCACAGGGGTGGTATTCTTCCAGCGCCTCGGGAAAAGCGGCAGTCCGGGCCAGCGCCCGGAGCGTCTTTTGGGGCAGGGGCGCTTTGGGAGCGTTGGGGTCGTAAAGCAGTTCCAGCAGGGTCTTCCATTGGGTGAGGACCGGTGCGGCCATGGGTAGGACCTCCTCTTTTGATGGAATGGGGTGTTGTGAAAGTATTATAGCACACGGAGCGGGAAAAGGGAAACGGAACCGCCGGGGAGATACGGAACGCTGCATGGTGAGCGGATTCCGTATCCATTCAACGGTATGGGCTTGCCTTGACGCTGCTCCGACTACCCCGAATGGATGTGCTGTGTGGGCGCGTCAAGGATGCCGCGCCCTATGATGGATGGTACAAAAAGGCCGCCGTCCGCCACCCGCTGACGGGGTGGGGACGGCGGCCTTGCGGCATACGCCACGGAGATTGCGCCATCTGCGGATGGCGCTTTGGGACGATTGGGGATTTCGCTGGCTGCGGCCAGCGACCAGAGGCGCTGCCTCTGGACTCCGCGATTTTTTGAAAAAAATCGAGTAAAACTTTTATACTTTAGACATCATTGCGGGTCAGATCGTCCAGGGATTCCCGACGAATGACCAACCGGTGCTGACCATCCGACAGGGCGACCATAGCCGGTCGGGGGACCCGATTATAATTGGACGCCATAGAGTAATTATATGCGCCCGTGGTGAACACCGCCAGCAGGTCCCCGCGGTGGGGCGTGGGGATGGTCACATCCTCCTGAATCAGATCGCCGCTTTCACAGCAGCGGCCCGCGACGGTACAGCAGAAATCGGCGGGGTCCTGCATCCGGTTGGCCAACGCCACCGTATAGGCCGCCTGATACAGGGCATACCGGGGGTTGTCCGTCATGCCGCCGTCCACCGAGACGTAATTTTTGAAACCGGGAATGACCTTGGTACCGCCCACCGTATAAAGCGTCGTACAGGCGTCGGCCACCAGACTGCGGCCCGGCTCCATCAGAATGGCCGGAGCGGGAATGTTCAGCTTTTTGCAGGTATCGGCTACCAGCTTGCCGATTTTCTCAATGTTGGCTTTGTAATCAATGACCGGGTCGGTGGCGGTGTAGGGCACGCCCATACCGCCGCCCAGGTTCAGCACCGGGGCGCAGAAGCCGTGCCGGTCCCGCATTTCTGCCAGAAATTGCAGCATCAGAATGGCCGCGTCACAGAACGGCGTGTGGTCGAAAATCTGCGAACCGATGTGGCAGTGATAGCCCATCAGCTCTACGTTTTGTTTGCTCAGAGCCCGGACAACCAGTTCCTCCGCCTGTCCCGTCTCAATGGCCGCGCCGAACTTGGAGTCAATGCGGCCGGTGTTGATTTTTTCATGGGTGTGGGGGTCGATGCCCGGCGTCAGCCGCAGTAATAGCTTCTGCCGGATACCGTGGCGGCCTGCTTTTGCGTCGATGGCGTCCAGCTCGTCCAGATTGTCGCAGACAAAATACCCCACGCCGCGCTCCATGGCAAAGGCAATGTCCTCGTCGGTCTTGTTGTTGCCGTGGAAGTAGGCCCGTTCCAGGGGAAAGCCCGCCTGATGGGCCGTGTGGATTTCACCGATGGACACCACATCGATGCCCATGCCCTCCATGGCGGCCAGACGGTAAATCTCTTTGAAGCTCAGCGCTTTGGAGGCGTACAGGGGCAGGGACCCGGCGGGAAAATGCTCCCGCAGTGCCTCCACATAGGTGCGGCACCGGTCCCGGACCCGGTCCTCGTCCAGCACCATCAGGGGGGTGCCGTATTCCCGGACCAGCTCGGTGGTATCGTGACCGGCAATCGTGAGATGGCCCCGGTCATTGATGGTCAGATTGTCGTAAAGCACAGTTATGCCTCCCCGACAAAGGCACCGTAAATGGCCTGCAGCGCGGCGGTGTAGTCATCCTCGTCTACGCCGACAATGATATTGTTTTCACCGGAGCCCTGGTCGATCATCCGGATGTTGATATTCCGGTTGGCGATGGCCGTAAAGGCCCGGCCCGCCGTGCCCTTGTTGCTGACCATACCCCGGCCCACAATGGCAATCAGGGCCATGTTGTCGTCGATGGTGACGGAATCGGCGTTGGCGTCCCGGAAAATGCGGCCGATAAGGGCTTCCTTGCAGTCGGTGATGGAACTGGTGGATACCACCACACTCATGGTGTCAATGCCCGTGGGCGTGTGCTCAAAGGACACGCCGAAGTCCTCCAAAACCCCCAGAACCTTGCGGCCAAAGCCAACTTCTGTGTTCATGCGGTCCTTTTCAATGGTGATGGAGGAGAACCCCTTGCGGCCCGCTACACCGGTGATGACCGTGGGCACGGGACGGTCGGATTTAGGCACAATCATGGTGCCGGGGTCGGCGGGGGAATTGGTATTGCGGATATTGATGGGAATGCAGGCTTCCCGGACGGGGAAAATGGCTTCCTCGTGCATGACCGTGGCGCCCATGTAGGCCAGCTCGCGCAGCTCCCGGTAGGTGATTTCCTCAATGACCTTGGGATTCTCCACCAGACGGGGGTCCGCCATCAGCATGCCGGAGACGTCGGTCCAGTTCTCGTAGATGGAGGCATGGACGGCACGAGCCACAATGGCGCCGGTGACGTCGGAGCCGCCGCGGGAGAAGGTCTTGATGGTGCCGTTGGGCATGGAGCCGTAGAAACCGGGGATAACCGCGTATTCCACATCCTCCAGCAGGGCGGACAGCGCTTTGTACGTCTGCTTGTCGTCAAAGGTGCCGTTGCTGTGGAAGAAAATGCCGGACTCCGCATCCACAAAGGTAAAGCCCAGGAATTTGGCCAGAATCATGGAGTTCAGATACTCGCCCCGGCTGGCCACATAGTCCTGGCCCGCGTGGTGCTCGATGGCCATGCGGATTTTGCGGAATTCCTTGTCCAGGGAAAAATCCAGGCCCAGGTCGGCAATGATGCCGTTGTAGCGGGCTTCGATTTTGGCAAAGGCCTCGTCAATGTTCTCTTTCTTGGAGGCCAGGTCAAAGCAATCGTAGAGCATATCGGTGACCTTGATGTCATCGGAAAAGCGCTTGCCGGGGGCGGAAGCCACCACATAGCGGCGCTCCGGCTCGGCCTTGATGATGGCTGCCGCCTTGCGGAACTGGGCGGCGTCGGCCAGGGAGCTGCCGCCGAATTTGACTACTTTCGTCTGCATGGGAAGATTCTCCTTGTGTAGCGTTTTTTTACAAAAGGGGGACAACGCGAAATTTACAGCATATGGGCCAGCAGCTCGTCACGGCCCAGGGGGCTCAGGTCTGCCGGAGCAATGTCAAAGATGGTATAGCAGCCGGTGCAGCCCCGCTCCTTCATCCGGTTCAGTGCACGGGCACAGGCCACCAGGACGCTGGCGGTGAACTGGGGGTTGGAATCCAGCGTCAGCTTGTATTCGATGGTCTGATGGCACTCCTTCTCCCAGCCGGTGACGCCGCTGCGGATAACGCTGCCGCCATGGGGCAGGCCGGAATGGTTCTGCTTCATCTCCTCGGCAGTGATGAATTCCACGGTGGTGTCGTAGTCGGCGAAGTAGTTGGGCATGGTCTTGATGGCCGTTTCAATGGCGGCCTTGTCGGCGCCCTCCTCGGCCACCACATAGCAGTAACGGGTATGCTTTTCCCGGGTGGTCAGTTCGGGATTTTCGCCCTTGCGGACCCGCTCCAGGGCCTCCGGTACGGGAATGGTGTACTGACGGGCGTCGGCCACGCCGGGAATCCGGCGGACGGCGTCGGAATGGCCCTGGCTTACGCCCTTGCCCCAGAAGGTATAGTCCTTGCCCTCGGGCAGAATGGCCGAGGCATAGAGACGGTTGACAGAGAACAGGCCCGGGTCCCAGCCCAGGGAGATCATAGCCATATGGCCGCTGGCCTTGGCGGCAGCGTCCACGGCGGCGAAGTGGGCCGGGATGTTGGCATGGGTGTCAAAGCTGTCGATGACATGAAACTCCTTGGCCAGGGCCGGGGTCATGGTGGGCAGGTCCGTGGCGGAGCCGCCGCAGAGAATCAGAACGTCCACCTTGTCCTTCCAGCTGAGGACGTCGTCCAGAGATGCCACGGGGACGCCGGGGGTGCGGATGGTCAGGGAAGCCGGGTCGCGGCGGGTAAATACCACAGCCAGATCCATGTCTGCGTTCTGGGCGATGGAGCATTCCACGCCCCGGGCCAGATTGCCATAGCCAACAATGCCGATTCTAGTCATATGTAAGATCCTTCCTTTACTGGGTTACGATGTCGTTCATATTGTAGAGGCCCGGCTGCTTTCCGATGAGGAACGCAGCGGCGGACAGGGCGCCCTCGGCAAAGAGGGAGCGGTCCTGGGCCTCGTGTTTCAGCGTGATAATCTGGGTCCCCGTGTTGACGATGACCTCATGGATGCCCACGGTGCTGCCCATCCGCAGGGAATGGATGCCGATTTCCTTTTTCGGCCGCTTGCCGTTTTCATGGCGGCCCACCAGCACGTCATAGTCGGGATGGGCGTCCTTGACTGCTTCGGCCAGCATCAGCGCCGTGCCGCTGGGAACGTCCAGCTTTTGATTGTGATGGGCTTCCACAATCTCCACATCGGCGTCGGGGAACATTTTTGCCGTGGTACGGGCCAGCTCCATCAGCAGCGCCACGCCCAGGGACATATTGCCGGAGCGGAAAATTGGGGCGGCCTTGGCGGCCTCGTCAATCATGGCCAGCTCCTCGGGGGTCTGGCCCGTGGTGGCGATGACGGCGGGAATCTTCGTCTTCTGGATGTAGGCGCACAGCTCCGCCGTGGCGGCATGATTGGAAAAATCAATGATGCAGTCGGCTTCGCCGGTGAAGTCGTTGAGACTCTTTAGGATGCCGTCACCGCTGCCGTAGGAATCCACGGCTCCGGCCAGCTCGGCCCCCTGAATGCCCTGGTCAATCATGGACAGAACCGCCCGGCCCATGCGGCCGCAGGCGCCGTTGACAAGAAGTTTCATAAGACGGCCTCCTTATACCTGGATGCCCACATCCCGCATGGCCTGGAGCAGAACGGCCTTGTGGCCCTCCTCCATGGGGGTCAGGGGCAGACGCAGATAGTCCTTGCAGAAGCCCATGGCGGCCATGGCGGCCTTGACGGGAATGGGGTTGACCTCGGAGAACAGAGCGCGGATCAGGGGCAGATACTTGGCCTGCAAGGCCATGGCGCCGGACACGTCGCCGGCAAAGAACTTGTCGCAGATCTCCACGGTCTGACGGGGGGCCACATTGGACAGCACCGAAATGACGCCGATGCCGCCGCAGGCCATAATGGGCACAATTTCATCGTCGTTGCCGGAGTAGATGGCCAGCTGATCGCCCACCAGGGCCGCCGTCTCCACGATTTTGGAGATGTTGCCGTTGGCTTCCTTGATACCGGCAATTCTGGGATGCTTGGCCAGCTCCACATAGGTGGCAGGCTCAATGTTGACGCCGGTGCGGGAGGGGACATTGTAGAGAATGATGGGCTTGGTGGAGGCGTCACCGATGGCGCTGTACATGGCAACAAGACCCTTCTGGGTAGCCTTGTTGTAGTAGGGGGTGACGCACAGCATGCCGTCACAGCCGATGGAGCAGGCGAACTTCGTCAGCTCGATGGCATAGGAGGTGTCGTTGGAGCCGGTACCGGCGATGATGGGTACCCGGCCCGCCGCCGTCTCCACGGCGCACTGGAGAGCGTCCCGGTGCTCCTGATCGGACAGGGTGGAGCCTTCGCCGGTGGTGCCGCAGATGACCAGAGCGTTGATGCCCTCGTCAATCTGCCAGTTGATGAGCTTTTTGAAGGCGGCAAAATCGATGCCGTTTTCGTCGGTGGGGGTGATAAGGGCCGTGGCTACGCCGCGGAAAATGGGTTCATGCTTCATGATCGCAACTCCTTCATAGTCTCAAATGGCCTGGAAAAAATAAAATAGCCGATGCAAGCATCGACTATCGGAATCCCTGCAATCCATCCGCCGGGGGGTTCTGAAAGGGTCCCGTGGACAGACGCCGTGTTCTGATAGCACTCCGCATAGCACTCCGCAAATGCGACAGTCAGACGGCTGTTGACCGTCTGCCCAGGGTACCTTTCCGCCTCGGGCCCCTTCGGCGACGATCCCTTTCCCAATTCGCACAGCTCTGCGAAAGCCTGGGGCAAAACCGGTACTCTTGATGCGTCGCGCCTCTATCATTCGTTTTATTGCACTATTCAACTGCTAGAAGTTTAGCATACGCGACAAATGGTGTCAATAGGAATTGAATACTTTATGAAAGTATGGTGGATTTTTCGTGAAAATTCACGGAAAACAGCTGGTCCCCTCCGTGGATGGCCCTTGACTTTTTCGCAATGGTGCGCTACACTGAGACGGTAAGTTCATCGAAGACAACGGCGATGAAGAGGAGAGTACGCCCTGCCGACGCGGCAAAGAGAGCTTCCGTATGGTGAAAGGAAGCCCGATAGGCTGGGGGGAACATGGCCTCGGAGCCTCGCACCGACCGTTCCGGTGGGGACGTTAGGCTGCGATGGGTGCGCCCATTACAGCGCCGGGGTATCGGCAACGGCACCCGCAGAGTCTCCGTCCGTGAGGGCGGGGAGAACCAAGGTGGTATCACGCGGCAGCAGCTCGCGTCCTTGCAGTCTATGCAGGGACGCGTTTTTTGTTGCCTGCTCATCTATTTCACAGACAGGAGGAACCTCAGTATGAATCCCTACCAAATTGAAACCCGCTGCCTCCAGGGCGGCTATGTCCCCGGCAACGGCGAACCCAGAGCCGTCCCCATCATCCAGTCCACCACCTTCCGCTATGACAGCAGCGAGTCCCTGGGACGGCTGTTTGACCTGGAGGAAAACGGCTATTTCTATTCCCGCCTGCAAAACCCCACCTGTGACAACGTGGCGGCCAAAATCTGTGCATTGGAGGGCGGCACGGCGGCTATGCTGACGTCGTCCGGCATGTCGGCGGTGTTCTTCTCCGTCTTCAATATCGCCACCTGCGGCGACCATGTGGTGTGCTCCTCCACCATCTACGGCGGCAGCTTCAACCTCTTTGCCGTCACCATGAAGAAAATGGGTGTGGAGTTTACCTTTGTCCATCCCGACTGCACCGAGGAGGAGCTGAACGCCGCCTTCCGGCCCAACACCAAGGCCGTCTTCGGCGAGACCATCGCCAACCCGGCCCTGACGGTGCTGGATATCGAAAAGTTCGCACGGGCCGCCCACGGCCACGGCGTGCCCCTGATTGTGGACAATACCTTTGCCACCCCCATCAACTGCCAGCCCCTCCGCTGGGGTGCGGATATCGTGGTCCACTCCACCACCAAGTATATGGACGGCCACGCCTCGGCCCTGGGCGGCTGCATCGTGGATGGCGGCAACTTTGACTGGATGGCCCACGCCGACAAGTTCCCGGGCCTGTGTACCCCCGACGAAAGCTACCACGGTCTCGTCTATGCCGAGAAGTTCGGCAAGGAGGGGGCCTATATCACCAAGGCCACGGTCCAGCTCATGCGGGATCTGGGCGCCTGCCAGTCGCCTCAGAGCGCCTATCTGCTGAATGTGGGCCTGGAGAGTCTCCACGTCCGCATGGAGCGCCATTGTCAGAACGCCCAGGCCATTGCCGAGTTCCTGCAAAACCATCCCCAGATCGAGTGGGTCAACTACAGCGGTCTGCCGGACAATAAATATTATGATCTGGCCAAAAAGTATCTGCCCAAAGGCTCCTGCGGCGTCATCAGCTTCGGCGTCAAGGGCGGCCGCGCCGCCGCCGAGGGCTTTATGGACCGGCTGAAGCTTATTACCATCGCCACCCATGTGGCTGACGCCCGGAGCTGCTGCATCCACCCGGCCAGCACCACCCACCGTCAGATGAACGACGCGGAGTTGGTGGCCGCCGGTGTCAGCCCCGAGCTGGTGCGCCTGTCCGTGGGTCTGGAAAACGTCCAGGACCTTATGGATGACATCGCCCAGGCATTGGCCTGAGAAGGGAGCCGACTATGCCCATTCGGATTCCCAACGATTTGCCCGCCACCAAAACCCTGCTGGATGAAAACATCTTTGTCATGACGGAGACCCGGGCCATGACCCAGGATATCCGTCCCCTGGACCTGTTGATTCTCAATCTGATGCCAACCAAAATCGATACGGAGACCCAGCTGGCCCGGCTCCTGGGCAACACGCCCCTCCAGGTCAATATGGAGCTGATGCAGATGTCCACCCACGAGTCCAAAAATACCTCGTCGGAGCATATGCTGGCCTTTTACAAAACCTTTGACCAGGTCCAGCACCGGAAGTTTGACGGCATGATTATCACCGGCGCGCCGGTGGAGCAGATGCCCTTTGAAGAGGTGGACTACTGGCCGGAGCTGTGCGAGATTTTCGAGTGGACCACCACCAATGTCCACAGTACGTTTCATATCTGCTGGGGCGCTCAGGCGGGGCTCTACTACCACTACGGCATCCAGAAGCATCAGCTGAAAGAGAAGATGTTCGGCGTGTTTCCCCATACGGTGGAGTATAAGCGGTCCATTCTGTTCCGGGGCTTCGACGATACCTTTATGGTGCCCCATTCCCGCCATACCACCATTGACCGGGCCGACGTGGAGCGGGTGCCCAGTCTGCGGGTTCTGGCGTCCTCGGAGGAGGCCGGTGTCTACGCCGTCTCGTCCCGGCAGGGCCGGCGGGTCTTCATCATGGGCCACTCCGAATACGACCCCGGCACGTTGGACAAGGAGTACCGCCGGGATAAGGCGGCAGGATTGCCCATTGCCCCGCCCAAGAACTATTTCCCCAATGATGACGATACCCAGCCGCCCATGGTGTCCTGGCGGGCCCACGCCAATCTGCTCTATTCCAACTGGCTCAACTACTTTGTCTACCAGACGACGCCCTACGACCTCAAAAACCTTTCTCAACAGCCGTCCAGTGGAGAGTTCCAATAAGTGTAAAAACTGTGAAATCGGAGAAAAACCGGCAGCTTTCGCGGAAAGCTGCCGGTTTTTTGATGGGAAATGTAGAGCAATGTCAAAAGTTATCCACAAAACTGTGGATAAAGTATGAACGGGCAGGGGAAAAAGCGGCCCCATGGAGCCGTGTAAAAACGGGGAATCCATGGGGCCGCCCGATGGGTCAACGGGACAAAAGCCGGTACAGCATGGCGATGGTCTCCAACCGGGTGACGGTACACCCGGCGGAGAAATTGCCGTCGCTGTCGCCGGTGACCATGCCCAATCCCTGGGCAATGGCCGCGTAGCCGAACAGCGCGTCGGGAATGGCATCGGCGTCCTTGTAATCACACCGGAAGATGCCCGGCAGCTGGGCCGCTTCTCCAAAGCCGTTGGCGTCCAACAGATACCGCACCAGCTCGCCGCGGGTCAGAATGGCGCTGTCGTTCCGCTCCGAAGCCGTCAGCAGACCGGTGGAATAGGCGTAATCATAGACCGTGTCGGCGCTGTCTTCGTCTTCCAGATTCACCAGAATGCCGCGGGTGCTCAGCAGCAGGGCCATCAAATCCAGCTGGGTCAGGGACTTGTCAGGCTCCAGCTTGCCGCCCAGCCAGCCCACGCCGTAGTCGGCCAGGGCTTCGGCCATGTCCTTGCCCCAGCTTCCCTCCAAATCGCTGTAGGTGATGACGCGGCTGTTCCCTGTGACCGGAGGCTTGACGGCGTCGCCGCTCTTGGCGTCGATGCCCAGGTAGTAGTCTTTCTGAGACAGGGCATAACCCAGCTTCAATTCATGCACATAGGTGTAGCCCAGGTCCAGCAGGGGGCGGTATTGCTCGCCGTAGTCGCTGAGGGCCACGGGGACTTGTGTATAACCGGGAACCACGTCAAAGGTGGCAAACCAGGCGTCCAGAGCCGCTGCTTCGGTGAGAATGCCGTCGGCGCTGTCAAAAGTCGGGTCCGCCTCGAAGTCCCGATACAGGTTGATGACGTCGCCGGTCTGGCCGTCGATGGCAATGGTCAGGGTGTTCTGCGGGAAGAAATAGCCGTTTACTTGCTGGGCATAGGTAAAGGTGTGGACCCGCAGACCCGTTTCCGGACCGGCTTCCTGGGAGTCATAGAGGGCCGATTTGGCAAAGTCGCCGCCCCACAGCGTTTGAAGGAATGCTTCGGCCTTGGTCTGGGCCGCAGCAGGGGAGACGGTGGGCTGGAAGTCCTCGTCCGCCCAGGACGTGCCGCTGGCCGACAGAATTTCCCCGGTCTTGGCATCTACGGTGATGGAACGGTTGAACTCGTAGGGGGTGCTGACCTCCTCGGGGCTGCCGGAACTGCCGCTGCGGCTGTAGCGGAGGGTAGCCGTGACCTGCTGGGTCTCCCGATTCAGCGCATAGGAGCAGTTGTTGAGGGTATAGCCGCTGAGCCCCAATTGGCTGTAAGCCCGTACCGCTTTGTCCAGGGCGTCCTTGTCCTTGACGTCTTTCATCTGAGCGATGCCCTCCAACTCCGCGTCGGTGAGACCGTTGTCAGCGCTGTCCTCGGTGGTGCCGCCGGTGGCACTGTCACTGCCTTCGCCCTTGCTGAGATTGCCGTAGAGGGCTGTCAGGTCCACCAGCTTACCGGTGGCGGCATCCACGTAAAAGCTGTTGGAATCCTCGGGCAGATAGCGCAGGACCGCCGTATTGCTGTCCTCGTCCAGAACATACTCCAGCCGCAGCGCCAGGGTGCCTTTGAGCAGATTGGAGGCGTTGGCGGTTTGCTCTTCGGTCAGGGCTGCCGGGGCGGCAGGGAAGGGAAGATAGACGTCATAGCGGTCATCCCGCCGGTAATTGAGCACCTGGCCCGTGTGGCTGTCCACAGAGATGGACAATCCCAGCGGGGTGGGATAGCCATGGAGCGTCAGGGCTCCATGGAAGTAATAGCGGTCGCTGTCTATGGAGCCCATGGTCTCTGTGTCTTCCAGCTGGGCGTCCAGAGGAGCGGTAACCACCTTGTCGAGGAAGTTCTGTGCAATGGCTTGGGCCTCCATGGGACTGTACTCCGGGAACGCGGGATTCTGACTGGTGGAGCCGGTGGAGTCGCTGTAATTGTAGTGGTAGATGGTGCCGTCCTCCGACGCCGACACCCGCAGAGAGCGGCCCTCACCCTCCCAGTTAAGGCTCCAGAAGGACTG